>Ga0160422_10000130_pt1 | contig 41859 bp, 36 predicted proteins | sample Fk160mmetaG_FD_108192 | JGI IMG/M metagenome (GOLD analysis project Ga0160422, IMG submission 108192) | Marine microbial communities from the Central Pacific Ocean - Fk160115 60m metaG | ecosystem: Environmental > Aquatic > Marine > Oceanic > Photic zone | place: The Central Pacific Ocean... | reverse complement strand
ATTTTACTTCATAGTCATGGCCCTTTTGTTTGGGGCCCCAATATTGAAGAAGCTTTTCGTAATGCAATACTATTGGAATATATTGCAGAATTGGCTTTCAAGACTTATGCCTTAGGCAAAGAATCAAGTCCCCTTCCCGAGAGCCTTCATGTAAAACATTTCAGTAGGAAGCACGGAAGTAACGCATACTACGGACAGTAAAGTGAGTATGAATCGAAATTCTATCTTTAGCGATAAATTTAAGCAGAGTGTAGCTTTTATTTTATATAGAAACAGATTTTTATTCTTCTATATAATAATTGGCTTATTTTCAATTGTCTTGGAAATTCTAATTTTCCGTGGGATGGAGCGAATCGGAGTTCATCCACCTCTGTCAAATTTTACGGGTTTGGCAGCAGGAGTTCTCTTTGCTTATTGGTTCAATGTAAGATTTAACTTCAAGGTCCCTACATCTAAGAGAAATCGAGCTTTTTTCTTTTTTCTTTTTATTTCCTTGGTCTCGGTTTCAATAAATTTCATTTTTAAATCCCACTTGGTGGAGATTGGGTGGACCTATGAGACTGCTCGATTAACAGTTTCTGGAAGTTTATTTTTACTTGGGTATTTTTTTCACAGGAAGTTCTCGTTTTCCGATTACAAGAAGGTCGGAGTTGCTGTATATGCCAACGGTGTTGAGGATATAAAGGGAATATATGAAAAAATAGGCTCATATGCTGATTTTATACATGTCGATATAATTGATTCTTCATATGGCGACGTTGACACTGATCCTGCTACATATCGTCTCGAAACAATTAAAGCCTATTGGCCGGATCACCCTATACATGTACACATAATGTCTAAGTATCCAAGCAAGTGGATTGCTCATTTTAAAAATTATGCACAAGTTGTATTTATACACTATGAAATTGATGAGGACGTTGCTTTAGTTATTAATCAAATTAATGAACATAAAATGCAAAGTGGAGTAGTCCTTACTATGGCAACAGATCCCACAACTGTTAAGGATCATATTACCAATTGCTCAAACATAATGATTCTTTCAATTCCCAAACCCGGAAAATCAGGTCAAGACTTTGATATGAATGCCATAAGTCGAATCGATTATATAAATAAGTGGAAAGAAAGAAAAGGATTTCATTTGTATGTTGATGGTGGTGTAAGTGAAAAGAATATACAGTTGCTCAATGTTGAGGGGGTTGTCTCCGGATCTTCGGTTCTGTGCCATGATAATCCAAGTAAACAGATAATGAGGCTTCAAACCTCAAGTAATTATGAGAAAATATAATGTAAAATCATTGCTTTTAGAAATTGGTTAAGAAAAATACAAAAATTGACCGCAATTTAATCGCAGAAAAGCTATTTGAAATACTAGCCCCTATCAATGGTCTAGAGTCTGTAAGTCTAGTTGGTTCAATATGCGATAAGGATGATATTTCGGTTATTAGTGATATAGATACTATTGTCATTTGTTCAGCATTGGACGAGATGTTTTTCAAATCATGTGTTGATGCTTTGAATTCGCTTACGGGAGCAGAGCTTGGACTACCTGATAGACGGATATTTATTAATTCCACTTTTGGTCCTCTTAAGTTTGATACACCTGAACTAATTGTTATTCATCTCATGGTTTACGATTTGCAGGGTCACAAGGAGCATGTCTTAAAGAGCCCTTTTACATGTTTGGACTGGGAGAGAAGCAACTTGTTCTTTGGTAAAAGCCTAAAGGAAATATATCCAGTCCACAGGCTTCAACCAAACCATTTTGGAGAATCGAGAAGGGGCTTAAGAAACTATCTTGATGATGTCAGAAAAGGAGTAATAAGTTATCGCAGGTATACATTCTTAGATGGAAAAGCAAAAGAGTGCTCTGATACTTATGAATTAGATAGTAAGCACCAAGGTGAATATGCGTATCATATCGTAAAGTATCTGATATCAAACTACTTAAAGATGATCAGTGGTAGCAATATTCAATACGCTGACAGTGATTTTTTCCACATGTGGGAGAAATATCTTCCTGAATGTTCCTTCTTTATTCCTTTTTTCAAGACACTCAGAGATCTTAAGGCAAAGCGATCTGAAAAGTACCCGAAGAATACAATTCAGAAGGTCGAAGATCTACTTATCGGTTTTGAGAATGCATTTAACCAAACATGGCGTTCATCACTTAAACTAATTTTTGTTAGGCATGGCAGAACGGCTTTGAACGATGGTTCTTTCTTAGGGCAGGGCAGGGACCCTGAATTGGTGGAATCTCTAGAACCCTTGGGATGCCAAGTTCAAGCAGTTTTTTCCAGTCCTTTAAAACGAGCGATGATGAGTGCGAAAGAATTGTCCCCTGATCATGACGCAAATCTTGATTATCGACTATGTGAGATTAATTATGGAAAGGCTGAAGGCCTTTTCTTGGAAGACTTGAAAAAGATGTTTCCCTACTTGTACGAGTCCTGGAGCAGAGGCGAAGACACTAGATTTCCAGATGGTGAGAACCATGGTGATGTGATGAAAAGACTAAAGCTTTTTCTAAATTCCCTTCAAGATCGCTCAGGAACAATTTTAGTGGTCACCCATAATGTAGTCATTCGATGCCTAGTAGGTATGATTTGGGAAATACCAATTAACCAATGGTTTAAGATAGTTGTCCCTCATGCTCGGGAAGTAGAGTTGTTGTGCCTTGAAGGACGCTACTATTTAAATATGGATTCTTCGACTAAAGAGATCATGACAGATTCTTTAATATGAACAAGTACGGTATTTTTCTGGAGCCCAAAGAAAAATTAGCTCGATTCATCAACGACTGTAAAAAAAGAGTCGATCAGGCTTTACCAAATCAGGCATATTGTAATCATCCTCCGCATAGCACGATCCTATGTACTTGGCTCAGAGAAATCGAACAAGTGAAGTTCGTGCTTGAGAAATTACTGTCTGAGGAATCATCAATTCCTTATAATGTGGAAGAAAGTATGTGCTTTTATGATGATGCTCTCACTGGAGGACACACGGTAGCAATGAAGATTGATGACATATCTGGTAAAATGGCGGATTTGCAAGTTAAAGTTGCCGAAGCTCTTGGTTCATTCATTGACTTTAGCGCAGCACCTAAACCTAGTGGTTTTTTACTCTCAGACCCTTTCAATTCTTCTTACGAAAAATTCGCATCACCTTTTGTCGGGTCACACTGGATACCTCATATGACCATTGCTTCCCTTAAAGTTGAAAAAGACAACCCGTTACTTGAGTCACTTCTTAAATCCGAATTCAAGCACGAGGGATATTTTAACGAGGTTTCACTTGTTGAGATCATGGGCGATGTGCATTCGCGAATAAAAAGATATACTTTAGCTTAATTTACAGTGGGAAGAAGAATCAACCTGATACCTATGGCTGGAGTTGGTCAGAGATTCATTGATGCAGGATTCTCTCAACCTAAACCTTTACTGGATGTAGCGGGAAAGCCAATGATAATGAGGGCTGCGGAGTCCCTCCCTCAAGCAGACGAATGGATTTTTGTATGCCGGGACTTTCATATCAAAGAAAACCATATCGATCGTGAGTTGATAGACATGTTTCCAAATGCTCGAGTTATAAGTATTGATCATTTAACTGAAGGGCAAGCATGTACATGTCTTTTGGCAAAGGATTATTTAAATCTTGATGATTCTCTGACTATTGGAGCCTGCGATAATGCTATGACTTACAGTTTAGAGCGTTTCGATCATATGATGCAGGACGACCAGGTTGATGCTATGATTTGGACCTTTCGCAATAATCCTGCTGTGTTACAGAATCCAAAGATGTATGGGTGGGTGTCTGTTGCAGAAAACAATTATGTTCAGGGTGTTTCCTGTAAAATACCAATAAGTGACGCCCCAATGAACGATCATGCAGTTATCGGAAGCTTCACTTTCAAGAAAGCAAGCGATTTCGTTGATTGTACAGAGGCCATGATTGCCGAAAATATAAGAATTAACAATGAATTCTATGTGGATGTAGTAATGGATGTTGCCGTACAACGAGGACTTAAGGTAAAAGTTTTTGAAGTTGATAAATATGTATGCTGGGGAACGCCCAATGACTTGGGTATCTTCAATTACTGGCTCTCTTATTTCAGGGACAAAGGTTTGCACTAATGAAGCCTAGTAAGGCAACTACCTTTGAAATAATGAGATTTCTGGTTGTTGGTGGCGTGGCTGTAATAATCGATGGATGCTTTTACTTTTGCTTTATTAATTGGGAAATAATTGAAGCATCCTGGGCGAAAAGATTAAGCTTTTTGCTCGGTTCGATCTGGGCCTTCTTCATGAACAAATATTTCACCTTTCGGCAAAAGCAGTTTAGCTTTAGACAACCCGTTCTTTTTGGATTGGTCTACTTTACGGGATTCTTTCTAAATAGCGTCTTTCACGACCTCGTGCACGTATTTACAAAAATAGAGTGGTTGGCTTTTACATCGGCAACCGGTGTTTCAACGATAAGTAATTTTATAGGTCAAAAGTGGATAGTCTTCAAATCACAGAAATTGTCCAATGAATGATGTAGTTCTCTCAATAGTTCTTCCTTGTTACAATGAAGAGGGGAACATACCCCTAATTCTTACGCGTTTCAGAGAGGTTCTCAAAGACAGGCATAAAATTGAGGTTTTGTTGGTAGATAATGGTTCAACGGACAATTCGAAGGATATTTTTGCAGTAGAACTATCAAAACCAGAGAATGATTTTGCCAGGTTGGTTATTGTTGAGAAAAACAGAGGATATGGTTTCGGTATTATGCAGGGGGTATTTGCCGCAAAATCAGATATTATTGCATGGACTCATGCTGATATGCAGACGGATCCTCAGGATGTGGTTAACTTGTATGATGAGTATGGTGACCTGTTGTCTGATGGAAAAGCCTATGCAAAGGGAAGAAGAATCCGTAGAAATTTCTTTGATTCTTTCTTTACCTGGGGGATGTCCAAGATTTCATCACTAGCTCTTGGTATGGAATTAGATGATGTAAATGGACAGCCTAAAATGTTTCATCGGAGTTTTTTAGCTTTCCTGAAGGATGCCCCGGATGATTTTTCCTTGGATTTATTTCTCATGTACATGGCAAACAAAAATGGCGTGAAAATGTTTACCTTACCCGTTTGCTTTGCAGACAGAAAGTATGGTGAAGCAAAGGGGGGTGGTACTTTACTTGGCAAATGGAAATTAATCGTAAGGACTTTCCGCTACATCATGAAAACCAAAAAAGATCTTAAATAGCCTTGGAAATCATAATACATCGAGTCAATGAAATCACTGAACTCAAAAAGATTCCCCGCAGTTATGGGGTCGAAATCGACATTAGAGCCTGTGGAAGTAAATTAATATTAAATCATGAACCTTTTGAGTCGGGTGATTCCTTGGAGGATTATCTGACAGAATACGACAAGGGAACTATTGTACTTAACATAAAAGAAGCTGGGATTGAAAAAGAAGTTATCAGAATTACTCAGCTAGCGGGTATTAAAAACTTTTTTCTTTTAGATGTTGAGTATCCTTACATCCTTGTAAATAGCCATAAGAGTGTCCCTCTCGATGTTGCCGTGCGATTTTCCGAGCAGGAATCAATTGAAAACGCAATTCTTCAGGTTGGTAAGCTAAATTGGGTTTGGATTGACTGCGTTACAAGCAATCCGGTTAAAGCAAGAGACATTAAGACATTATCCAAATTTAAAAAATGTCTAGTTTGCCCATCCCGTTGGGGGCGACCGAAAGATATTCCTGATTACAGAGAATTCTTTAAGAGAAATATGAAGCTAAATGCTGTCATGACAGAGATGAAGTATGCTGATGCTTGGAATGCTTGAAATGAGGAATTTGTCCCTATCTCGGTTGAAAGAAATATTCTTAAGCAGGGAATTCAGGCTATTTTTTCTTCTGTCCGTCATTTTAAACGAGATTTGTTTTCATTTTGAACCAACTAACCTTGGTATCAAAACCTATTCGGATATTTTCTACGACTTCTCAGGTTCTTGGCGGAATCACATATACAGGTATTTAGCTGGCGAGCGGTTATATCAAGATTTTTATTATCCTTATCCTCCCTTAGGTTTTTATATAATTTCCCTTCTTTTTTACATTACTGGCCCATCCATTTTTTACCAAACAATTGCTACTTCAATAGTAGCGATTATCGTGCACTTTGGTATTTTTCTATTAGTTGAAAAAAAGGTGAGAGTAGATCACCTCAAGACATTCGTATTGATAGCTAGTCTGCTCTTTCTGAACGCCAGCAAGCATGAACTCTTTTTGGGTGGGAACCCTTTCCCTTTGCTGTTGGGTTTCGCGTTTTTTGTATTTGCTCTTGTCTATGTGGAGCGCATTGAAATATCAACTTTGCTCGTTTTGGTTGCGGCTTCTTGCAAGCACGAATTTTGGATTGGCGCATTTTTGCTTGTATCTTTCTTTTTAAGTAAAAATTATAAGACTGTATTACCTATATTATTGGGAGTCGTGTTGGTGAATATTCTCCTTGGTTTTAATACTCTTGACATAATCACCGGAATGGGACGCTCAAGCTGGGCGCGATGGAATTTTCATTGGGAGGGAGTTTTGCCTCAAATGCTTCTTTTCCTTCCTGTTCTTTTGGCAAAAAGGTTCTCTGTTTTGTTTTTGCTCATTTGCTTAATATCTCTTGTTTTTCTCCACTATTGGGATGTTGAAATGACAAGGAATAGTCCCTTGTTCTTGATCTTTCCTTTCTTCTTGCTCTTTGCAAAACCAAAGTCGGTAAAATATATATTTGTTTTCTTAATCATATTTTCATTACAGATGAGAAGAGGTTTTGAGTGGGGTGAATATACTTTCAACTCTCTTTTGCCTATATTTTTCGGCTTCATTTGGAAGGAAGAAAGTACAATCGCCCAAGCTAAGTCGACACTGGTTTTGGCTTTGCTTTTTCTTCTTTCAATTTACCAATTTACTTTAAGGAACTTGATCCACCTCCCGTCAAATGATGCAGATTTTAATTTGCACCGGACGGAAATAGGCAACCTTATTTCTAAAAATGACGAGGGTACTTTTGCCGAGCTAAACGACATAATCAAGAACAAGAGTGTTTTAACTTTTCCTTTTTGTTCCGGTGTATCTTTGTTGTCGCAGTCAAAATTCACAAGTCCAGTCACTTATTTTTATAGCAGAGACAGGGTTAAGACATTTGATTATTACGATCAGGAAATCGGCATGCCCGAATTTATCGTAATCGATGAAAACTATCTTTCATGGAATGATTATCCTTACTTTGAAAATACCCTTTTGAAATGGAAATTGGGAAATGAAAGGGTAAATCTGGCTCAGCAATATCCTGAAATCTTTGATCTTATCAAACAGTCTTACAAAAAGATTAAAGTTATTGATAATTTTAGTGTGTATGAACGAAACAATTAATTCTTATATTAGTTTGCTGAGATGCCCTAAATGTGGGAGTGATTTGAACTATAAAGATGGCTTTGTTTCATGTAACAACGGACACAGTTTCGAAGTTGCGGGAAATGTAATTAATTTTACTGGTGATATTCAAACTGGTTATGATCAGCACTGGTCCAATTTTGAATCTAGTCCCAAAAAGGATTCGAGAAGTAAGGATTTTTCTGCATGGTGCACCCAAGACGTTACACAACTCGAATCTGAAAGCACTTTTTTGGACCTAGGTTGCGGCGATGGAAATCATACCCAATACTTTGAGAATTGTAATTACATCGCGGTCGATATTTCCAATTCAATTTATTCATTAGCAGCCAAGTATACTTCTCGTAAGAATATGATTTTTTTAAAAGCCGATGCTTTTTTTCTACCTTTGAAGAATAGTTCCGTAGACTTTATCTTTTCATTCGCGGGGGTGAATTATTTTCCTTCCTACGGAACTCAATCCCTGCAAAAACTCCTGCAGGAACTTGACAAGGTTTTGGTAAGCGATGGTTTTGCTGCCTTATGGGGAGCAGGCGCAACATCCAAGTTTTCCTTGTTGGCCTTTGAGTCATTTAGGAGGGTGTATCGCAACTCTCCTTCCCTGCTTAAGAGTATGCTTATTTACATTGGATGTATGTGTACCCTCTTTATTCGTAATTCAGCGAATATCCACCCCTTCAACTCTCCGTTAAAGCATGTAAAGGAGATAGTTTCAACAAACCTCACACCTGATTATATTAATTATCTTTTTAATGAAAAGTGGAGCGACCTTACTCCCGCTTCCTGGACTCTGTTAAAAGAATATGAGATTTCCTGTGGTCAGCTGTTTCAGAAGACGTCGGCAACCGGAAGATGAGCGAAGCGGTTATAGGCTTTAGCCTCCCCTCATACCTTTTTTGGTTATGCAGAGGCAGCTCTTCTGATCTCGTTTTTTTCGAAAAAGCAGATCTTCTAGGAAATTGGGCTCCAATAGAAATCAATAATCGATTGTTTGAATCATCTTGCCACATACTTTCTTTGCCTTCTCACAAGTTATATCAAAAGCTGAATAAATTGGGCTTTTGCCTTTCTAAAATGAGCCCGCAGCCTGTTAAGTTTGATTACGCCAGTGGAAGGACTTATGGGTATTTCCTTAATTGGGGAATAATTAGGAAACTTTTATCATCAATCAAATCTAGGAACGCGAAGGGATTCCTTGAAAATTTCCATTTGATTTTCAACCGTTTTTATTATTTTTCAAAGGGGTCCTTTGAGATTTTAAACAAGAATCTCCCACAAATCGTTCCGGAGAACGTTTCCACATTGGAAATCTTGAATGACAGGGTAATACTGAATGAAAAAATTTTTTCAAAAGTTTTTCTCACCCCTGGTTCAGTCTTTCGTGAAGTGGTTTTAAATAAGGAATCAATTCCTTTTGCTTTTACAAAAAAAACTTCCGTTCAATCATTGGTTTACGTTAAAGAACCTCGATTCGATCTTAATTACGTTCGTGTATTGAATAACAGGAATGTATTTCGAATATCAAAGGCCGATTATTCCGACCCGAATCATTTTCTCGTAGCCGGTGAATGGAACGAGAAACTAAGTACGGATGTCATACTCGAATTTTTAAGGAAAATGAAATTTGCTGACTCGATGGAGATTCTTCATACGAACGAAATTCATGACTTTCATGCTACTAATAGGATTGTCAATAGGTCAGTAGAATACATTTACGATGGTGAAAAAAATTTTATGAATTGCGCGACACAGCTACTTAACTAGTGCTTGCTCTGTTACTTATGCAAAAGCTTTGAATGAGCTTTGATTTAATAAAAAATCTTCTTTCCTGATCAAAAAAAGATTAAGTCAACTAGGTAAAGATTCCGTAATTTATGGACTAGGTGGAATCGTTGCTAAAAGCATCTCTTTTTTCCTTTTGCCAGTTTACACCCGAATTTTCACACCATCGGACTACGGTACGATAGAAATGCTTTCGGTTCTAGCAAGTTTTCTTGGTGCAATCATGATCCTGGGCTTAGATTCGGCCCAATCGATGTTTTTTTTCAAGATTAAAAAAAAAGGCGAAGGTGAGCAGGCGATTCTTGTCACTTCCATACTACAACTCAGGCTAATATGGGGATTTGTTGTTGTTGTTCTAGCCACCCTTCTAGCTCCTTTCCTGAATTATATCTTTTTTGAAGGGCTGTTGTCCTGGGAATATTTCGCTTTAGCTTTTGGAGGAACGCTTCTTCAGCAAACAACCAGTCAAAGCGCTGAAGTTTTCCGCCTTCTATACAAGCCATGGAAATATCTAGGCATCACGCTCTTTCAGGCCCTACTTACGGCAGGGGCTGTCCTTGTCTGCGTTGTCGTTTATGACATCGGGATAATCGGCTTTTTCTGGGGAACGATTTTAGGTTCACTTTTAACTAGTTTTTGGGGTTGGTGGCAGATAAGACAGTACTTGAATTTTCAAGCTTGGCACACGAAATGGTGGCCGAGACTGCTTCGTTTCGGAACACCATTGGTGCCTATGGTGTTGGGACTTTATGTAATGAATACTGCAGACCGTTGGTTTATTCAGCATTATCACGGTTCGGCTCAAATGGGGATATATTCAGTTGGAGCAAAGTTTGCACTTTTTATTACATTGATAGTCGAGACATTTCGGAAAGCATGGGCCCCCATCGCAATGGACTCGATGCACTCAAATGATGGCGTAGAGACATTCCGCATGATTTCACGATTGTATATGTGCCTCGGTTGCCTAGGAGCGGTGGTCTTAACCATGGTTTCGCCTTGGTTAGTTCAGACATTTACGTCTAGAGAAGAATATTATTCTGGTTGGCCATTAGTTGGAGTGCTTGCCTGGCAACCAATTTTTTATGGATTTTATCTCATTGCTGCAGGCGGTATTTGGAAATCTGAAAAAACCCAATTAGCGACTTTCCCAATGGTTGGAGCCGGAATACTGAACATCTTATTAAATTATCTCTTTGTTCCGAACTGGGGGGGGATGGGAGCGGCTTTATCAACAGTAGTCAGTTATTTTGTCTGGATATGCGTTACAATTATGATAAGCGAGCGATTGTGGAAAGTTAGTTTTCCTCTGCTTTCCCTGCTTTCCCTTGCTGCTTTTTCAATTGCATTTGTGATTTGGGTTACAAATTTTGACGGTCATAACTCAATCTTGAAGATGAGTTTAGTTGGTTCCGTTGTTGTTGCTGCTCTACTTTTTTTAACTGTTGATGCCAAAACGAGAGAAGTCATCAAGAAAAGATTATCGTCTTAAAGCCGCATTTTTTCATTTTGATTTTTAAAAAATCAATAGATAGGATCGGTTTTTCAAATTTGGTGCGGTTGCTCTTATCACCAGTAACTGTAATTTTAACGACTCCTTTTAGGTTCTTCCAATTAATTTGGGATTGCAGGGTATTGGCTCTTGGTAAATGGGGGCAATATTCTGGTTTCGCCAGCTTAGTAGGAATCAATCAAATGTGGTATTGGACTATTGGTCTTAACTTGGACAAATATGGGAGAAATGGAATGAGCCCATGTGTTGGAATGGGTGATTATCCACTCGCCAAATGGTTTAATATTTCATTGTTCTCAATCTATCTGAACTGGAGGATGAGTAACGTATCGGTACTCATAGCCTCATTCGCATTGGCGTTCTCGAATTTGCTTTGGTTGGACGGAGTTCGAATGCTTTATGTTTTCTTGGTTATCCTGTCTTTATTACTAAGTTCTACTTTTTACCATCTTTTGGTAAATCAAAATTATAATATTATTGGGTGGATGGCTTTGCCTGCAGGGCTCTGGGGAGTGTGTGAAGGTAATTGGTTACTGGTTGGAATAGCTTGGTTTTGGGCTGGGAACGGAAGTCTTACAACTGTATTTGTGGCATTTTTGTGGATGCTTGCGATTGCTTGTTCAACTTTATCCTTAATGCCGATTTTGGCCATAATTCCTGCTTTGTTTTTAATTTCGACTCGATTGATACCTCTATTGCAATCAGCGATTTTGCGAGAAACTTTTGTCGAAACCGCAAAAGCTATTGGTGCCCAAAGATCCAAGGCTAAATACGTGAGGCGCAATTCAAGCAACTCTTTTTGGAATTTAGCTATTAGACTTTTTCCCATGGTATTCTACGCTCTACTTGGTTGCGTTGTTCAGTATGAAAGTGGAGACGTTGGCCCTGTCTTGATATGCTACTGGGTTTCGCTTTTTTTGTTTTTCCTTAATGCGAGCGGGCTGTTTCGATTTGCCGACCCATGGTCGTTCTCAGCTATCATGGCCACGGTATCCACTGCGTTGGTGGCAAGTAACTTTTCTTGGCTTGTTTTTGTTTTGTTTCTCTTGGCCATAAACCCCATTCCTTTTGTTCTCGCCTGGCAAGGTGGAGAGGTCCTTGATGTTGTTCCTCGCAGGAAACCATTTCCAGTTTACTTGATACTGGAAAAGGTCAGGCACTTTTTCCAAGACGTCAAGCCTAGCGAAAAGATCCTTATGGCCTTCGATGATCCAGACGGAGATTACAACAGGATTTTTGACGGATATAGGAGAATTTGCGAAGCTGCTTTTTATGTGGGAACTGAAAAAGGAGCCAATGTTTTTCCCGATTTTTACGCTGTTTTCGATAATAATCACGAGGGTGCAATTGAATTTTGGGGAAGGGACCCGGATACCGTAAATGCTAGGAGCAAGCAATTTAATGCGAGTTGGGTAATTATGTACGATACGGAATCTAACCGACTTGATTTTGATGAATATAATTTGAAACTGCACGAAACTCTCAACTGGGATCAGTTCGATTCGCTTTTCAAAGGTCATTCCCCTTATCCGAAATGCGATCATCCGACTTGGTACCTATTGAGGGTGTAGGATGTTTCTCAGGTAAGATATAAAACATACCACCATGGAGACTGAAAGCATTACGGCGCCAACATCAACTAGCTTTAAGATTGTCATCATCACTCAAGGTCAAATGCGGCATAAGCGTTTCGCATATCGAATACAGCAAGAATTTGGGTCTAAGGTGGTTGGATGGTTTGAGGTAAAGCCAGTAAGTGCATCAGGTGTGCCTATTGCAGCTTTGAGCCTTTGGGGTAAGATTAAAAGAGTGTTCGACTTGCTATCGCCCAAATCTGCGAAATCTATTCGGGTTACTAAGAATTGGACCCCGATGGGAGCCCTTAGAATGTTGAAAAGGGTTTTATTAAGAATATCCGTACTCCGGGTCGATCGTCTGAAAAAGAGAGGTGTGGAACATTCGGAAAGAAAAATTCTCGGGCCGGAAATGAAATCCTTGGAAAAATTCAAGGTTTGTGAGCCCATGATCATTCATGATCACAAGTCTGAAGAATTCATTGAAAAAATAAGAGAGCTTAATCCCTATTTCATACTAACTTTGGGAGGGCCTCTTTACCCAAGAGAGTTAATAGCATCGGCATCTGGTTTTGCTATAAATCAGCACGCTGGCTGGGCGCCCCAATACAAGGGAAATGCGACCGTGTATTGGGCTTTGTTTCATAGGCAATTGAATTATCTCGGAAGCACTGTTCATCTTCTTTCTACAGGAGCTGATTCAGGGGCAATCTTGCGACGAGGAAATCCCTGCGTTTTGCCTTCCGATTCACCTTTTGATTGTTTTGTCCGTGTAGTTGTCCTGGGTAATGAACTGATGATTGAAACGGTTCGCGAAATTATTACAAATGGGAAAGTAAGAATCCAACCTCAAGTCGAAGGTGAAGGCAAAACGTACCTTTCCAAAGAATTTACACACGAGTTAACTCAAAGGCTGCTTCGAGATTTTAAGTCCGGATGGTTGAAAATGGAGCTGAACAGAGTAAAGACATGAACAGTTGGTATATTCTGCTTTATCACAATGTGTCATGGGAACACGGACCATTCACGGAGTACTGTACTTCGACTTGCCCTCCGGACTTGTTTCGAGAGCAATTGGCTACACTCGCTTCCGTTTTTCGAATAGTTTCATTGGAGGATGGATGGAGAGAATTTAAATCCGGTACTCAGTCGGAAGATTTATTGACAATCTGGTTTGACGATGGGATGCGCGGGGTTCGGGAATATGCCTTTCCCATCATGAAAGAGCATGACATTTCTGGAGTCGTTTCAGTATGCTCCGAATTTTGGAGGTATAAGAGTCATTTTTGGAGATTTCAACTAGGCTATCTCAATAGAATTGATGGATTAAGGTTTTTAAGGACAAAACTTCGATTGCTCGGTTACAAAACTGAGTACTCGGTGAGAGACTTTACTCTCGATCATTTTAGTCCAGAAGTTCTAAAAGCAATAAGAGATTGTTTTGAAAAATTCGCTGATGAATCAACGAAAGCGGCTGCATTCAAGTTGTTTGATGATAAAGCCGGCTTGATTGAATTACGCAATGCCGGATGGACTCTCACAAATCATAGCGCATCCCATTTCCCGATAGGCGAGCCAACGGCAGTCGAGGATCTTGAGCAGGAATTTGAATTGTGTGACTTGGCAATGAATGAGGATTTTGGACTTAGCAATGAATTTTATGTTCTTCCTTTTGCCCGAAAGGGGAAAAATTCCAATGATTTGAAAGTTAGGTTTCAGACGAAATTTCCCGGGGCGAAATTGGTACTGGCCGGAGGTCTTAAAAACAACTTTAGGAACCTAGATGATGGGGTAATTTATCGGCATACTGCGCCCCTTGTCGGGGGACGGGATCTGTTGAATTTTTTGAAACGGTAATCGAGGATTCTTGCTGAGGACCTTAGCCAAGCAATATGGCAGATAAGCCGCCAAAAGTCGTGCTATTCATCCATCATGGTAGTGCCAGTGGCGGAGCTGCCGTTAGTTTGATTACCCTTATCAAAAAATTGGACCGCACGCGTTACGTTCCCTTAATTGCTTGTGACTTTTCTCATGTTGGAATAAAGAGGTATTTTGAACAAGCAGATGCACGAGTAATAGGTATCGATTTGCATTTATTTGTACATACTTGCTCCACCTGGAAATGGTATGCTCCCAAAGGTTTTGCAAAATTCCTGCTCTTTATGATTCGGGGATATTGGAAAACGAGAAAAGCTTTATTTGAGACTATCAAAAGCGAAGCTCCTGATTTTGTGCATTTAAATGGTCTTACCTTGTTGCCATACTCAAAATATATAAGGTCGTTGAATTGTCCGGTGATTCAACATGTAAGAGAACCTCTCAACTCAGGAGTATTTGGTTTTCGAAAAAAAATATTACAGCTTTTTGCCCAAAAATTTCCTAGTCACACGATTTATATTTCGAGAGAAAATAGGAATCCATTCAGAGACTTAAAAGGAGGAAACACTGTTCTTTATAATCCAGTTGATTTGAAACCGGCAACAAAGGAAAAGAAAGAAATCCGTAAATCCTTGGGAATCGGACAAGACGATTTCACCATTTTCTTTCCTGGCGGTTCTGTTTTTGTCGAAAAGGGAATCATCCCTTTTTTGCTTTCCCTTTCAATTATCAAACAAAAGACTGCCAAATTACGGGCCATTATTCCAGGGATTGATCTTGACCCTCACCCTAAAGACAAGGTTCGTCGCAAAATCGACGAGGTTATTCAAAAAAATAACTTGTCCAGTGTAATAATGAGACTCCCTTTTTCCACTAACGTAACGGAATATTATGTGGCTTGTGATCTGGTCGCAGTCCCCTTTGTCGTGCCGCATTTCTCTCGTGGCGCAATTGAAGCGGGTTTTATGGGTAAGCCTGTCGTTGCTTCAAAGATAGATGTTATTGAAGAAGTAATTGATGATATGAAAAATGGGTTACTAGCAGAATCTGGCAATGCAGTAGAACTAGCTGAAAAGATTAAAGCGATAATTATAAATCCTAGTCTCGGTAAAAAATTAGGTGACTATGGTTATAAAAAAGCTCATAAAAATTATGATGCAAATCAATATAGTTCTAAAGTAATGGATATTTATGATTCAGTTTTGTCCTAAAAAAATTTGAAATTACTTTTAAAACATAAGCAGATAGCAAACTTTTATTTCTTTGTTGGTTTTGCGGTGATAATTTTCGAAGCCTTAATTAATAGAAAGGTAGTCAGTTATATATCAAAAAATGGAATTTTATTATGGCCTAGTGAGTTTTGGTTTATAGTTGTAGGTAATACTTTATTATTTGTTCTCTTCTGCGCAAATCCATTTCGCCTTAAAATTATGAACCTAATTCCAATATTAGTTGTTATATTTGTGCTCTACTTTGGTTTTTTTCATGGATTGATAGTCAGCAATAAATTTGTAATGGAAGAATTTAGAGAATTGTGCTTTCATTCGCTAATAATACCGCCAATTTTGTTTCTTTCTCCCCATCTTAATTTTTCCAAGTCCATAAAGTTTGGTATTTTCATTTTAGTTCCAGTTACATTTATATGGAGTATTATTGCCTTTAGAGAAAGGTTCTATTCTGGTTTTGAGTATACTAACAGAGTATATCCTTTTTGTGCTTCGATATGTCTTTCTTATTGTATTATTATATTTTCTCACGGTAAAAAGACTTATTTGCTTTTCGCCTTAATATTTGTAATAGCTTCAGTCTCTCAATTTAGTAAAACAATTCTTACAAGTTTAGTTTTTTGTCTCCTATTCTCGTTATATTGCTCATCAAAAATTAATAACGATGTACGCAGTTTTTTTCTGAGTAAATTTAACTTTAAACTTTTGAGCTATCTTTTTACTTCAATTATATTTTTAGCTTCTATGCTTTATGTGGTTGATATTTATTTAGGAGGAATGATAAGTTTAGTCATACAAGCTGATTTTCTCAAAATTAGGTTATCTGAGTCCGGTATTATTACAAAAGGAAACTTAACCGGTGGAAGATTAGAAATGTGGAATGCATCTTTAAAATACTGGCTTGAATCACCTTTTTTTGGCCACGGAATGGGAGCGGTTTTGAATGTTTATTCTTCTGGCTGGAATGAAAAGAGCCAACTTCACAACTACCTTTTACAAAGTTTACAGAACTTTGGTCTTTTTGGTTTTATAATTATAATTACTTGTTCGCTTAAATGGATTTCAGATTCCATTTCAAAACTTGGGAACACTTTATCATTCGAAGATAGAATCGTTAATTCCTGCCTGCTTGTATTTGTCCTTATGACATTAGTAGTAGGTATGTATTCCCATCCGCTTTCTACGCCAACTATTTCAATATTATTTTGGTTTAGCTTATCGTATTTATCAGTTCAAGATTCGAATAATAAATTTCTAACAAAATATTAATAACACGAAATTTCTATATTTTATATAAGATGAATGAAAATAAAGTCATTTCTTATATCTTAAGACTTGAGAAATTAATAAAGAAGAAAAACTACATAGGTTATGATCCCTACGATATTAAAGGCACAAAGTTCTTTCTCTGGGCTCTATCAATTCCCAGAAAGCCATTCCTCTCAAATATTTTCCGTAAAGTTATTCTTGGACCTACAATCTACTTTGAATTATTTTTCCCAACTTTGTTACGCAAGGTTTTTCTAATAAAACCTAAGCTTAATGCCAAAGGCTTAAGTCTTATTGCCAAAGGATATTTCAACTTATTTCGTTTAACTCAAGATGCTCAATGGTTAAAACAAGGTGAATCTTGTTTGGAGTCTCTAAATCAAATTCGTTCTAGTGGTTTTGAAAACCCATGCTGGGGGTATCCTTTCAATTGGGATAGTGGAGTAATTGTTCCAGCTTTCACTCCAACTGCTGTGGTCACTTCCGCTGCCTTTGATGCTTATTGGGATGCTTGGATGCTTACTCGTAAACGTGAATATTTAGAAGTTTGTTCCGGAATTTGTGATTTCTACTGTAATGATCTTAACCAGAGCGAAGGCCCTGACGACACAATCTGTTTTAGCTACACACCAATTGATCGATTCCAAGTCCACAATATTAACCTAATGGTTGCATATTGTTTGGTTAGAACAGGACAAGCCCTCAATAAAAGCGAACTTCTGGATCTAGGAAAAAGAGCAGCCGATTTTACTATTCGAGAGCAAAATGAAGACGGTTCAATTTATTATTGGTCCAAGGAACAAAATGATCAAGATCCCAATAGAATCGATCATTACCATTCAGGCTTTGAAATACGTGCTCTTTGGGGAATTTGGCAAAACACTAACCAAAAACGCTACCTTAATGCTTTTGAAGGTTATTATTCCTTCTACCGCGAAAAATTATTTTATCGCAAAGATAATATGATTATTCCTATGACTGAGTTAAGTGGCGTTTATCCTGTAAATATTCATGCCTGTGCTGAATCCATACTTCTTTCTGCATCTCTTGCTAAGACTAATCTCAACGCAGCTGAAGATCTAAAATCCGTTCTTCCTTGGGTGCTTCAGAAGATGTTAATGAAATCAGGCTGGTTTCGTTACTTGATTAGAAAAATCGGACCATTTGAAGTGCGTTCAAACATTGTTTACATGCGTTGGGGGCAAGCGTGGATGTTCTTAGCTTTGACCCAAGCACTCCTAGTTTTTAATTCACGAATGAATTCTGATGACTGAGCGTTCAACAAAGACCATTTTACAGATAACTAAAGCAAAATTTCCACCTGAGATTCGTGTTGCCAAACAAGGCATTTCATTGCACGAGGCAGGTTTTTGTTCTGCAGTCCTTTGTCCTCCTTATGATAACCAACCTGAGTTTGAATCATGGAAAGGCATCGACATTTACAGACCGAAGGTCTTAGCAAATAGATCTCGTTTAGATAAATTTCTTTATCAAGCGATTTTTTGCAGCTCAGCGTGGTACCAGGCTTTGAAGCAAACCATTGATCAATGTTCGCCTGATGTACTTCACGTCCATGATATTTGGCTTGGTCGAACTGCATTTGCTGCTCGATCTGATGAACTTATGGTTTTCGATCTTCATGAAAATATGCCATCTGCTGTAGTCGAGTACTTAAAGGGTTACCGTGGCTTGAGAAAATTATTTGCACAAATTTTCCAAGGCCCCAATCGTGTGCTTTTTTACGAGCGTGAACTTCTGGAAAAGTCTCAGATGGTTTTCGCAGTTGTTGAAGAGGCAAAAGAACGCATTCTTATTAATCACCCCAATCTTGTTTCAGGCAAAGTATTCAATATTGAAAATCTGGAAACCAAAGATTTTATTAAAAACCCTCATGAGGGTACCCCTTGTTTTGCCAAGGATCATTTTTCAGTCCTTTACATAGGAGGCTTTGGACCACATCGGGGCATCGATACGCTTGTCAAGGCTGCAGCGATTCTCAAAGATCAAAGCAGAAATATTAAATTTCAGTTAATAGGAGCTCAACCAAGTCAATATGTTGACATGATAAACGGGTTGGTAAAGGAATTACAAGTCGAAGACCTGGTGAAAATTATCGATTGGGTTTCTTCTTGCGATGTCCTGGCCAATATTCAACAGGCTGACGTATGTACAGTGCCCCACCACTCAAATCCGCACACCGATAATACTATTCCGCACAAACTGTTTCAGTACATGATAGCAAGGCGACCGGTTTTAGTTTCCTCTTCCAAACCGTTGGAGAGGACGGTTACAGAGGCGCAAGCGGGTCTTGTGTTTAAAGCGGGAGACCCTCAAGACTGTGCCGACAAAGTTTTGACTTTGGCCAACAGCCCCAAAGATTGCCTTGCCTTTGCCGAGAATGGTTACCGGTACGTCATGGAATATGGCCACAATTGGGAGGAAGAATCCGCCCCTCGTCTCATTGAGGCTTACGACAACTTGTTCTCTTTGTCCTAAGTCAGTTTCTTCTTATCAAGCTTTTCATAGAGACTTTCGCCAGCACTGATAATTCTTAAATTTTGGTATTAATGAAATATCAAGTTTGCTGTAAGTGCATAATGGATGACTCAGATCCAATGATCTCTTTTGACGAAGATGGAATCTGTAATTATTGCCATGAATTTTCCAATGTTACAAAAAAGAGATGGTTTCCTAATTCAAGAGGACGAGAAAAACTTAAATCCATGATCGATCGCCTTAAAACCTTGGGCGAGGGGAAAGAATATGATGCTATTCTTGGACTTAGCGGAGGAATTGATAGCTCCTATCTTGCTTTAAAATCGAAGGAATGGGGCTTACGATTATTAGTGGTTCATGTCGATGGTGGTTGGAATAGCGAAGCCGCTGTTTCTAACATAGAAAAACTTGTTGATTATTGTGGGTACGAGCTTTTTACCGAGGTAATTAACTGGAGTGAGATGCGTGACTTGCAGTTGGCTTATCTAAAAGCTGGTGTTTCCAATCAGGATGTCCCACAGGATCATGCATACTTCGCTACCCTCTATAAGTTTGCCACCAAGAATAGAGTGCCGAGTATTTTAAGCGGAGGTAATATAGCTACTGAGGGTATCGCTCCCAATTGGATGTTTGATCCACTTGATTTGGCGAATTTGATAGCAATCCACAAGGCTCACGGAGAAGTAATGTTAAAGACCTTTCCCAAAGTCACTTTTTTTCAGCGTTATATCTGGTTCCCATTTTATCATAGAATGAAGGTTTTGCGTCCTTTAAATTTTCTTCCTTACACGAAAAGCGAGGCACTAAATGAACTAAAGTCAGCAGTTGGCTGGAGCGATTATGGTAGAAAGCACGGAGAATCTCACTTCACTAAGTTTTTTCAGAACTATTATCTTCCCGAAAGGTATGGTTATGACAAACGACGACCTCATATTTCGAGTTTGATCGTTTCCGGACAAATTTCAAGGAGTGAAGCTCTAAAGCAATTGGAAGAGCCTTTGTATTTTGATGATCAACTATCCAAAGATTTGGATTATATAAGTAGTAAATTAGGCTTAAAATGTGAGGATCTTAAGAAGCTCGTACAACTTCCTGTTACTGAGCATAACGCTTACTCAACCCAAGAAAACTTGTATCGTTTGATGAAGAAAACCCAAGGGTTGTTGGAGAAGATATTTGGTAAAAAAATTAGTGCCTATTCCTGAATTCCAAATTTAGTCTGTTGAGTTGTTCTTTTAAGGTTTTGGTTGTTCTCCAGTTAATTGGGCATCCTCGTGATTCAAAGAGAATTAGTATGCTTCAGAACGAAGGATTTCAAGTTGAGGCAGTTACTTTTGAACGCGATTATCATAGGGGAAGATTGCCAAATTGTAATGTAACCTTTCTAGGAAAGGTAAAGAATGGTAAATATTTCGTTAGGTTATTTAAGCTTCTTAGGGCGATCCCTGCTATTCGAAAAGCGATAAGACGGAATAAAGCGGTTTATGCCTTAGGTCAGGATGTTGCCTTTGTCTCTTACTTGGCGGGTTTGGGATTGGGACGTCCTGTCATTATGGAAGTAGGAGACATTGTTGGTTTGCAGGTGGCGGATAGTTTTGCCGGTAGGATCTTTCGCTTGTTTGATCGCATTGTGACTAGTCGATATTCATTACTAGTGGTCATTTCTGAAGGCTTTCTCAATACTTATTACAAGAGTTGGCTTGGAATATCTATCCCTTCGCTTGTAATTGAAAATAAATTGTCTAGTGACGATTTACCCGGAAACCCCTCTTTTTACCGAAAAAGATTATCGGACGAAATGATTTTGGGTGGTCGCCCAATTCGAATAGGCTATTTTGGTCTTCTTAGAGATTATTGGTCTTGGAAAGTACTAAGTAGTCTTGCTGAAAGTCATTCTGAAAAATTTGAAATTGTTTTCGCAGGTTTTCCAGTAAATCCAATGAATATTTTTGAACTGGTTAAGGACTCTTCCAACATGTCTTACATTGGTGAATACAAATCACCTGATCAGTTGCCTGAAATATATAATAAAATTGATATGGTTTGGGCATGTTATCCAGAGATAAAATCTAATGATTGGAATTTAAAATGGGGAAGACCTAATAGATTTTACGAAAGTTGTTTTTTTGGTAAGCCCTGCTTCGCGCGCGAGGGCAGTCTATTTGCCGAAGATGTAAAGAAATTCAATCTTGGTTGTATAATTGATAATACTGATGTTTCTGAAGTTGTTAACCAAATTTCAGCAATCTCATGGAAGGAGTTGCTAATTTGGAGTCATTCGGTTTTTGAATTACCCTCGGAGTTTTTCTTACATAGCAAAGAATCAAAAAAATTAGGTTCCTTAATTCGAATAGATGACAAATAATAGTAAAACGCCACTTGAAACCCAGTGGATAAATTGCCCCTTTTGTGGATCTGAAGAATCCACTCCATGGGCGTCAGAAAATGGATTCACTGCACACAAGTGCTCTGATTGCGAGTTTGTTTATGTAAATCCTATACCCTGTGCTGAGATTATCCAAAAAGCAGTTGAGACCGGGATCCACACAGAGCTTGAAAGCAACAAATCAGCAAGGGCTCGTAGAGTAAATGGTAAGGTGAAGCATTACAAACGACTTTTTCGAAAAATGTTTGCTGATGTATGGACAAGTAGTAAACCGATTTCTTGGTTAGATATTGGAGCTGGATATGGTGAAATAGTCGAAGCACTGACTTTAATTGCGGTAGAAGGAAGCCAAATTGAGGGTGTTGAGCCGATGATACCTAAGGCAGAATATGCCAAAAATAAAGGACTGGTTATTCATGCGACACATCTTAATAATGTTCGTTCTCGTTATGATTATGTTTCTTTAGTTCATGTTTTTTCTCATATCCCTAATTTTCGTTCATTTCTTGAAGAAATTAAGGAAGTGATGAATCCAAGAGGAGAGTTTTTTTTGGAAACGGGTAATGCTGCAGAATTAAAATCGAGAAATGAAGTTCCAACTGAACTAGATTTACCGGATCACCTTACTTTTGCAGGGGAAAAACACTTAGTGGGTTTTCTAGAAGAGGCAGGTTTTGAAATTCTTACTATTTCAAAAATTAGAAGAGATGGATTAGTTAATTTCTGTAAGAATATAGTAAAGAAAATAATTGGAAGAAATGTAGTCTTGCGAATGCCGTATACATCAAATCACAGAGCGATTAGAATACGTGCCCGTTTGAAATAAAATCCTCACCAGGACATGAATCAAATAACGAATAGACCATATCAAATCTGTAGCAAAACCGTTATGGATACTTCCGACACTAGAATTTTCTTTGACGAAAATGGAATTTGTGATCACGCACTTGATTTTTATGCGAACGTTAAACCGAACTGGCATACTGGAGAGCGTGGGCGCTCTGCGTTAGCTGCCCTTGTCGAAAAGATCCAAAAAGACGGTCAGAATAGGGACTTTGACTGCATTCTAGGCCTCAGCGGTGGGGTGGACAGTTCCTATATGATCCACTTGGCAGTAAAGGAATTTGGGTTGAGACCCCTGGTTTTCCATGTAGACGGAGGATGGAATTCCGAGTTGGCAGTGCATAACATACATGTGCTTGTGGAAAAGCTTGGTCTCGATCTTTTTACTGAGGTCATAAATTGGGAGGAGATGAAAGATTTTCAGTTGGCTTTTTTTAAATCGGGTCTTCCTCATATAGATATTCCCCAAGATCATGCATTTATTGCTACGCTTTATAACTTCGCACAGAAATATAATATAAAGTACATTCTTAATGGTGGAAACATATCTACCGAATGCGTAAGAAACCCGATGGAATTTTTGTATTATGGTACCGATATGGTTCATATAAAAGATATAATCAAAAAGTATTGTACCATAGAGCTTAAGACTTATCCTTTTAGTTCGATCCTGCGGCATAAGCTTTATCTCAGATGGTTTAGGGGAATACAGGTTGTAAGACCCTTAAACTATCGCCCGTATATAAAAGATGACGCATTAAATTTGCTTGAGCGTGAATATGGTTGGAAACCTTATCCGCAAAAGCATTTCGAGTCCCGTTTTACTAAATTTTATGAAGGTTATTGGTTACCAGAAAGATTTGGATTCGACACTAGGAGAGTTCAGTATTCAAGTTTAATCCTCACGAACCAAATGTCGCGTGATGAGGCTCTAAAGAGATTAGAAAAGCCCGCCTATGATACCTCGACCATCGATCAGGAATTTGAATATATTTCCTCTAAACTGAACATTACCCCTGATGAGTTGAGGTTATATTTCAAAATGCCTAAAAAATATTATTGGGACTACAAAAATCAAGAGAGGTTTTTCAATTTTGGAGCTAAAATTCTTAAAACCTTAGGTTTTGAGACTTCTATTAAAAGATGATAGGTATTATAAATTATGGCTTAGGCAATGTACTGGCTTTTGCTAATATTTACAAGCGACTAGGAATTCCTTGTAAAGTTGTAAGTGACTCAAAGGAACTAACTACGGCAAGTAGAATAATTTTACCTGGGGTTGGCTCATTCGATTGGGCTATTGAAAAACTCAATGAATCTGGAATGAGAGATCAACTAGAAGACATGGTTCTTGGGTGCGAAGTGCCTATACTGGGCGTTTGTGTTGGCATGCAAATTATGGCCAAAACCAGTGATGAAGGAAGTTCTTTAGGCTTAGGATGGATCGATGCCGATGTGAAGCACTTTCAGCAACCAACTGGTGGAGAGATTCTTCGATTGCCACACATGGGGTGGAACGATGTTCGACCATTAAATTCAGATACATTATTTAAGGAGTTAGATGACTCTCTTTTCTATTTCTTACATTCCTATTACCTTCAGCCTAATTCGAATGAGCTTTCCTTGGCATTAAGTCATTATGAAATAGATTTCACATCTTCAGTTATAAATAAAAATGTAATGGGTGTTCAATTTCATCCTGAAAAAAGCCACAACTGGGGCATACAACTCCTTAAAAACTTTTCAGAAATATGAAAACTTATGTTAAGACCTAGAATTATTCCATGTCTGTTGATTTATGAAAGTGGTTTGGTCAAAACTACAAAATTTACAGACCATAAATACGTAGGGGATCCCCTCAATGCAGTTCGCATTTTTAATGAGAAACAAGTGGATGAATTGGTTGTCGCCGATATTGACGCAACTACTCTTTCCCGTGAACCCGATTACGACCTGATTGCCAAATTAGCGTCGGAGTGCAGAATGCCGTTGTGTTATGTGGGAGGCGTGAAAACGGCCGAACAATGCGAAAGAATTATCAGTCTTGGGGTAGAGAAAATTGGAATTAGTAGTGCGGCGGTCGAAAATGATAAGCTCATTTCCGAGGCAGCAAAGAGAGTTGGTAACCAAAGTATTGTAGTGGTAATAGATGTAAAAAAAGCCGGTTTTTTACGACGTTATGAGGTATTTACGCACAATGGAAAGAAATCTACTGGTTTAAACCCTCTGGATTTTGTTGAAAGAGCAGTCTCAATGGGTGCGGGCGAAATCATTATTAATTCGATTGATCATGACGGCACCATGAAAGGCTACTGCTATGATTTAATTGACCAGTTGATTGATTCTGTAAAGGTTCCCTTTTCTATTCTTGGTGGTGCAGGCTCCTTTTCCGATTTAAAAGACTTAATTAAAAGATATGGTGTTATTGGTGCAGCTGCTGGCAGCATTTTTGTTTTTAAAGGAAAATACCGTGCAGTCTTGATACAATACCCGGATGCTAAGACCAAGCTCTCAATAACTAAATTGTAAACTTTAGAGACCAAATTGATGAACCAAGTAGTACAAAATTTAAACGGAGATACTCAACTGCTCGAAGTTCCAGTCCCTGAAATTAAGAAAGGTCATCTGCTAATTCGTACAACTGTGAGCCTAATTTCTTCAGGTACTGAAAGAATGTTGGTTGAATTTGGTAAGGCGAGCTATTTGGAAAAAGCCCGTCAACAGCCAGAAAAAGTAAAGCAGGTAATAGATAAGATCAAAACGGACGGTTTTTTTGAGACTTTCGATCGAGTCAAGTCGAAATTAGATCAACCTTTACCTCTTGGATACTGTAATACTGGAATAGTGGTGGCCTCCGATATACCTGAATTTAGCATTGGAGATAGAGTAATTTCCAATGGTCCTCATGCTGAGTTCGTAAGAGTTCCCAAAAACCTTTGTGCGAAAATTCCCGAGAGTGTGGATTTTGAAACTGCAAGCTTTACAGTCCCGTCCTCGATTGGTCTTCAAGGCATTAGACTTATTAACCCGAGCTTAGGTGAAACTGTAGTTGTTTTTGGATTGGGTCTTATCGGCTTGCTTAGCGTTCAGATTCTGAAGGCTAACGGGTGTAGAGTTATTGGAATTGATACTAACAAAGGGCGTTGTGAACTAGCTAGAAAATTTGGTGTTGATACTGTTGATTTGTCTAATGGGCAGGACCCCGTGAAATTTTGCTTAAAGATTACTGAAGGAAGGGGAGTGGACGCAGTTCTCATTACAGCTGCTACAAAAAGCGATGACCTTATACACAATGCGGCTGAAATGTGCCGGGTAAGAGGTCGAATTGTACTTGTTGGCGTAGTTGGATTAAACCTTCGTAGGGAAGACTTTTACAAGAAGGAATTATCTTTCCAAGTATCCTCGTCCTATGGACCTGGTAGGTATGACCCCAGCTACGAAGAACAAGGTGTTGATTATCCTTTTGGTTTTGTAAGGTGGACTGAGCAGAGAAATTTCGAAGCTGTACTAAGTTTGATGCAATCAGGCTCGTTGAACCCTAAAGAATTAATTACCCATACTTATGAACTTAAGGATGTAGGAGAAGCTTATGCGGGTTTATCGGATTCATCCGCACTTGGTATTGCATTGAAGTATCCGGATTCCGCAGCACCAATCGATTTAAAGAAACTCTCAAAAATTAATCTGGGTTCTGAAAAACATAGTAATGAGATTATAAAATCAGGTTCTCGGGTAAGTTTTATCGGGGCTGGGAACTATGCTTCCACTATGCTTCTTCCCGCTTTCAAGAAAGCAGGCGCTAATTTCCGGATGATTGCATCAAGCGGCGGTTTTTCCGGTGCTCAGTTGGGGAAAAAATTTGGTTTTTCTTCAATAACTACAAATTCAGAAGAAATCTTTAATGATGCAGATACTGACGCGGTTGTAATTGCAACCAGACATAATTCTCACCAGAAATTTATTTTAGATGCTATTCTTGCAGGTAAGTCAGTTTTTGTGGAGAAACCGCTCTGCCTTAATCTGGCTGAACTAGAAGAAATTGAAAACGTTTTAAGTGATAAGTCGAAGGTAGCGTCGCCTTTATTAATGGTTGGTTTTAATCGCCGATTTGCTCCTCAAGTAATACAGATCAAGAGTTTGTTAATGTCCAAACCCAGCCCTAAGTCTTTTATTATGACAGTAAATGCGGGCCATTTAGACTCTGAACATTGGACGCAAGACCCCGAAGTGGGTGGTGGGAGAATCGTGGGAGAGGGATGTCATTTCATCGATCTCTTGAGATTTCTCGTGGGGTGTCGAATAATTAGCTCCTCTATTTACAGCATGGAGACTTCGACAAATGATACTGTCACTATAAACTTAAAGTTTGAAGATGGATCAGTTGGATGCATTCATTACTTTTCTAACGGAAGTAATTCTTTTCCTAAAGAACGCTTGGAGGTGTTTGCGGATGGAAGTATTTTGCAACTTGATAATTACCGGAAATTAATAGGGTTTGGTTGGCCGAAGTTTGGAAAAATGAATCTTAAACGACAGGATAAAGGGCAAAATGAATGCGCGAAATCATTTGTTCAGGTGTTAAATAACGGAGGTAAAAGCCCAATACCGGTCGGAGAAATCCTAGAAGTGTCCAGGGTCGTTATCGAATTATCGAATGAACTTTCAATAAATTATAAAAAATAAAAAATTATTACATAAAAATCTTCGAAAAAGCATTAAAACTTTAACTTATTTTGAAGAAATTAATTGATTTAATTGCTGGAGCTAGACCTAACTTCATGAAGATTGCTCCAATTCTTCATGCTTTAAAAAAGAGTGAAGATTCAGAGTTTGGATTAGCTTATAGACTAATTCATACTGGTCAGCATTATGATGAAAAAATGTCTGATAGCTTTTTCAGGCAGTTGGATATTCCGCAACCTAACCACAATTTGGAAGTTGGATCTGGATCACAAGCTTTTCAGACAGCGGAAATAATGGTTAGATACGAACAGCTCCTTCAATCAAAATCTTGTGATTTGTGTCTTGTAGTGGGAGATGTAACCTCAACTATGGCTTGTGCAATTACGGCCCAAAAAATGGGGATCCCTGTTGCTCATGTAGAGGCTGGAATACGGTCAGGTGATTGGGGTATGCCGGAGGAGATTAATCGTATGGTTACTGACTCGGTGACCAATTATTTTTTTACCACAAGTGAATTTGCCAATCAAAACTTATTGGATTCAGGCATTGCAAATAGCCGAATTTACTTTGTCGGTAATACAATGATTGATACTCTGCTCGCCAATATCCATCGTTTGCTCAAGCCAAGGTTTTGGGGTGATTATTCTCTTACTGAAAAAGAGTATGTCGTTTTGACTTTACATCGTCCATCGAATGTCGATTCAGGAAGTAGCTTAAAGCCAAAATTAAAAGCAATTGCAGAGGGGACTCGAGGTTTGCCGATCATTTTTCCAGTTCATCCAAGGACGTCCAAGGTACTTGAAGACATGGACGATTTACCAGACTCAATCTATTTGGTAGAGCCGCAATCATATTTGGAATTCAATTATCTAGTAAAGAATTCCAAGGCCGTAATAACCGATTCCGGTGGAATTACCGAAGAAACGACTGTCTTGGGAGTACCATGTATAACCCTGCGTGATACTACTGAAAGACCCGAGACTGTTAGTGTTGGCACAAATGATTTAGTTGGTACTGATCCAAGGGCGATCGAACCGGCTCTGGAAAGATTATTCGCAGGAGAGTGGAAAAAAGGATCAATACCTGCCAAGTGGGATGGTAATGCTGGCGAACGAGTCGTATCTCATTTGATGGCTATATTGAAATAAGTAAAAAACCGGATTAATTCTTACAATTCATGAGGCAAGTCCTACAAAATTTGCAAATTGGAAAAATTGGACTTTTTGAAATTCCTGCTCCCTCAGTTTATAAACTTTTCGTTTGCCAGTTTTAACCTTTGTTTTTGGAAAGAGATCCTGTTGCCTTGACGAAAAGAAGTCGTGATATCCAGTCCATTTTCCAAATGTTTGAAAACGGCAAGCGACTTTGGACAAAACAACTGCCTCTAAAATAATCAATTTAAATCTTTTGATAATCAAATTTCGAACCTATCCCAAACTTGGGTTTGGTAATTTGTTGAGGGTTTTTCTATATAAATTATTTCGCCCTTTTGGAATCAGTAATGGAGGCAACGGGCTTAACCTTCATACTGGATCATTTTTTTTGGCCAAAGACTTTGTACGGATTCCAAATGCCGAAGTATCGAAAGAATGGATAGACAAGGGTCGATGGTTTTCCTTTCATGAATTCGGGTTTGATGGAATCCCCGATTGGCATGCCAATCCTTTTCAAAAAAGGGTGAGGGCAAACGATGGTCTCCCATGGTACAAAATCTCAGACTTTAGTGACGAAGTAGGAGATATTAAGACAGTTTGGGAAGCTTCTCGATTTGATTGGGTGTTGAGAATGGCTCAGAGGGTTATGGCGGGCGATGAAAACGAGTTGAATAAGTTAAACGAATGGCTGAGGGATTGGATCGACCGCAACCCTCCTTACTTGGGGGCAAATTGGAAGTGCGGTCAAGAGGCGGGCATACGAGTAATGCACCTGGCTATGGCGACTTTGGTTTTGGAGCAAAGCGAAACTCCAACTGAAAATCTGAAGGAATTGATTTCCATCCATCTTCAGCGGATAAACTCTACCACTAGTTATGCTATTGCCCAGTGTAACAATCATGCTATTACCGAGGCTGCAGCCTTACTTGTAGGGGGTAGTATGCTGAAATGCAATACAGGTGAGGCATGGTCAAAGAGGGGACGCAAATTAATTGAGTCACAAGTTGCAAAGTTGGTAAGTGAGGACGGTTCCTTTAGCCAGTATTCCTTGAACTATCATAGACTGATGTTGGATACACTTTGCATAGTGGAGGTATGGCGGCGGAAAAAAGATGAGCCAAAATTTTCAGAAATGTTTTATCACAGGGCTCAATCAGCTTCAACGTGGTTGTTTAACTTGATTAACGTTGCGAACGGAGACGGACCTAATGTTGGAGCCAATGATGGTGCTCGATTGTTACCCTTGACCAATACTAAATACAGAGACTACCGACCGACCTTACAACTTTCGTATGCCCTTTTTTACGATCAGCAAGCCATTGAGGAATCGGGTCCTTGGGATGACGTTTTAAAGTTGTTGAACGTAGAGAGCGGTAGAAATGCTGCCGTCAGGAATGATTGTTTCGTTGCTGATCGAGGTGGGTTTGCAGTGTTTCGAAAAGGGAAAGCCATGACAATGTTGAGGTATCCAAGGTTTCGGTATCGTCCTAGTCATGCCGATGCCCTTCATTTGGATTTATGGCTGGGAGATCGTAACATTCTCCGAGATGGCGGAACCTACAGCTACAACGCCGAGCGAAAATGGTTGAATTACTTTTCGGGAACGCAAAGCCATAATACAATGCAATTTGACGATCTTGATCAAATGCCGAGATTGGGCAGGTTTTTGTTCGGCGATTGGCTTAAGACTTCGAGCCTTGAAGACACTTGGCAGGAAGGCGGAACAACCAATTTCGGAGCTGGGTACGTCTGCCGCAAAGGAATCTCGCATCACAGGAAAATTTCTCTTTCTTCCAATTCCCTGATGGTCGTCGATGAGGTAAAGGGTTTCAAGAAAAAAGCGGAGTTGAGATGGCGACTTGCCCCAGGGGAGTGGGAGTTGGTCGAAGAGGGATGCGGCGTCAAGGCTCGCAGTCAGGATTTTCCGGGATTTGAGCTTTCCATCAGTTCGAATGAGCCATACGTAAGATGCGCATTGAAGGAGGGGTGGGAGTCTCTGCATTACCTTGAAAAGACACCACTAACTGTTTTGGAACTCGAAACCGCGGTCAGTTGTAAACTGACTACTAAGATTAGGTGGGAAAATTGAAAATTCTTTACTTTCATCAACACTTTTCCACTCCTGCGGGAACAACCGGGACTCGCTCTTACGAGATGGCAAGGGCCGCTCGTAGAAAAGGTCATGAAGTCTTGGTGGTTTGCGGTTCATTTGATGCTTCCTCCACAGGGCTTGAAGGAGAGTTCGAAAAAGGCTTGAGACGAGGACTTGTCGATGGGATTGAGGTCATGGAATTTCACATGCCTTATTCAAATGATCAGAGTCTTTTCGACCGTGCTTTGATATTTCTGAAGTTTTCTTTTTCCGCGACAATGGTGGCCTTGAAGGAGAGATACGATCTTGTTTTTTGCACCTCCACTCCTTTGACCATTGCTTTGCCAGGAATTTTTTCTAAGTGGATTCGAAGAAAACCCTTTGTTTTTGAAGTGAGAGACCTTTGGCCTGAATTGCCTAAAGCCATGAAGGTAGTAACGAATCCATTGGTTCTGGGTTTGATGTCCGTATTGGAATTCTTCGCTTATCGTTCGGCGGATGCTTGTATTGCATTGGCTCCGGGAATTGCAGAGGGAATTCAAAGAAGAATAGAGCAAAAAGGAGACATTCATTTGATTCCGAATGGTTGTGACTTGAAGCTTTTTAATTCGAGTAATGGAGATCGATGGCGACCCGAGGAATTGGAAGGAAAAGGTTTCATTGCAATTTTTACAGGTGCTCATGGTGTGGCAAATGGTTTGGATGCCGTGCTTGATGCGGGAGTTGAGTTAAAGCGCAGGAACAGAATGGATATAACATTGGCCTTTATTGGCCAAGGAAAGCTCAAGTCGACATTGGTGGAACGAGCCAAGAAGGAAGGACTGCAAAACTGTATTTTTTTGGATCCGGTTCCTAAAGAAAAGCTTGCGCGTCTAATGAATGAAGTTGATTTGGGATTAATGATACTAGCAAATGTTCCGGCTTTTTATCATGGCACCTCTCCCAACAAGTTTTTTGACTACATAGCGGCGGGACTGCCAGTCTTGAACAACTATCCAGGTTGGTTGTCGGATCTCATTTCCGAAAACGACTGCGGGTTCGTTGTGGAACCTGATAACCCAATCATGTTCGCAGATGAGCTTGAGAGGATCGCCGATAATCGAACGGGTTTGGAGGCAAAAGGGAAAAATGCTCGAGCGTTGGCCGGTAGAAGTTTTGACAGAACGCTGTTGGCGAATGATTGGATTGAGGTTTTGGAATCTACCTATTCTTTAAGGCGAAGATCGTGATGAAACTTTTGGTCTCAAGATGAAACAAACTGAAAAATTCGAGCACGTCATAGAATTCATCCGCCGAATTTATGGCGAAGATGAACCTATTCCTCTGCATCGGCCCATTTTCGAGGGAAATGAGAAGGCCTATCTAATTGATTGCATCGATTCAAATTTTGTTTCCAGCGCTGGATCAAAAGTCGGTGAATTCGAGCGTCAGGTTTCCGACTTTACTGGAGCCGGCAACGCCGTTGCAGTCGTTAACGGAACCAACGCTTTGCAGATCGCACTGCTGATTGCGGGGGTGGGCGGGGAAGACGAAGTGCTGACCCAAGCCCTCACCTTCGTTGCTACCTGCAATGCGATTTCCTATGTTGGAGCCAGTCCGGTATTCATCGACGTGGACAAGGACACGCTCGGCATGAGCGCCAAATTTTTGAGAAAGTTTCTCGAGAATCATGCAGTCAGACGGGAGAACGGGGTTTTCAATAAGTCTACTGAAAAGCGAATTAAGGCCTGCATGCCCATGCATACCTTTGGTATACCCTGCCGAATTCAGGAGATTGCGGATGTTTGCCATGAGTGGGGCATCCCTTTGATTGAGGATGCGGCGGAGTCCATGGGAAGTTTTTACGAGAAACGACATACTGGGACCTTTGGCTTAATGAGCGCCGTAAGTTTCAATGGGAACAAAATTATTACTACGGGCGGGGGTGGGATGCTTCTGACGGACGATGATCAACTGGCCAAACGGGCCAAACATATTACAACGACTGCAAAAGTTCCCCATCGTTATGAATTCGTGCATGACGAAATTGGATTCAATTTTCGACTTCCCAGCCTTAATGCCGCCCTTGGATGCGCTCAAATGGAGCGACTTCCCGGCATGCTCAAGGAAAAGAAAAGGATCGCGAACGAATACCACAAGTTTTTTGAATCCATTAACGTCCCTATGATAATTCCTCCTCCCGGTAGCCAATGCAACAACTGGCTTAACGCAATCACTCTTTCAGATCAATGTGAACGCGATGTCTTTTTGGATTACCTAAACGCTCGAGGTGTTATGGCCAGGCCAATATGGCGGTTGATGTCTGATCTTCCGATGTTCTGCAACTGTCAAAACGATGGATTGGAAAATTCACGGTGGCTGCAGGCCCGCATAGTGAATCTTCCTTCCAGCGTTCCTTATGATCCCGGCAACAGTGCCAGTGCTTGATTATGGGCAAGCTCGAGCCCGCAGATTATCGTAAAGTTGCCCACATGCATGCTACTTGCATCAGTGGCGGCTTCTTGTCGGCGCTTGGAGAGCGATTCCTGACCTTGCTTTACGAGGCAATTGATGCCGATAAGAACAGCATTTTGATCGTAGAAAAATCGGGTGGAGACTTGATCGGCTTTGTCGCGGGTGGTCGTGGCATGAAATCGATCTATCGGAGGTTGATGATCTCCTTCCCCAGGCTTTTCATTTCATTGCTTCCCGCAATCATTGATCTCAAGAGGCTGAGGAAGATGTACGACCTCTTTTGTTTTGGCAGAAGAGAAAAGCCACTAACCGGCTGTCCGAATGCGGAATTGCTCAGCATTGCGGTGCTCGAAAAGGCACGTGGGAGAGGGGTGGCAGGTAAACTCTATGAATCTTTGGGGGAACGATTTTTCGAGGAGGGAGAAACCGCCTTTTGTATAGTTGTCGGGGAAAGCCTTGCCCCTGCTCACCGCTTTTATGAAAAGATGGGAGCCGTATCTCTGTCACAGATAAGTGTTCACAAGGGTCAATCTTCTATCTTGTACCAGCAGAATTTACCCATCTCCTAACCTCACCCAAAATGGATACTCTTAATTTGATTGGTCGTTCCGAGCCCTTGTTTTCAGGGGATCTCAAGGGGTTTGGGAAACAGTTGGAGGAGCTTGTCCGAGGTTCGCGATTCCTAGTCATTGGAGGCGCTGGGTCGATCGGTCAAGCCGTTGCCCGGGAGATTTTCAAGCGCGATCCACTGGCCCTTCACCTTGTGGACGTCAGTGAAAACAATCTGGTCGAACTGGTCCGCGACGTTCGTAGTACGCTTGGATATATTGATGGAGAATTCAAAACCTTTGCCATCGATTGCGGAAGCCCGGAGTTCGATGCGTTCTTTACTGCTGAAGGAAATTACGATTACGTCTTTAATCTTTCCGCTCTTAAGCACGTAAGAAGCGAGAAGGATCCTTTCACTTTGATGAGGATGATCAAGGTTAACGTATTCAACACCATTAAGACTTTGAGAATGGCATCTTCCGCGGGTCTAAGGAATTACTTTTGCGTGTCTACCGACAAGGCGGCAAACCCCGTTAACATGATGGGGGCGAGCAAGAGAGTCATGGAGATGTTTCTGATGCGGGAGAGCTTAAATCAAAGAATTTCAATGTCCCGTTTTGCAAACGTGGCTTTTTCGGACGGTTCCTTGCTCCATGGCTTCAACCAGCGATTTGCAAAAAGACAGCCGATCGCCGCTCCCAGTGACGTCAGGCGATATTTCGTTACGCCTCAGGAATCTGGGGAGTTATGCCTCTTGTCGGGTCTTTTGGGAGAAAATCGAGATATATTTTTCCCCAAGCTAAGCGACAAATTACACTTGATTAAGTTCTCCGTAATTGCGAGGGAGTTTCTTGCCCGTTTGGGATTCGAGGCTTATGAATGTGAATCGGAACAGGAGGCTCGAGCCAAGTGTGGAGAACTGATCAAAGTCGGGAAGTGGCCCTGTTATTTCTTTGAGAGCGATACGACCGGAGAAAAGGATTTCGAGGAGTTTTTCACTGAGAATGAAAACTTGGACATGGAAAGGTTTTCTTCCGTAGGCGTGATCAAAAACAACCCCGAGTATAGAGAAGAAAGCCTGGCTCGATTTGAATCCGCAATTGGCGAAATGATTGCTTTGCAAAACTGGAAAAGGAGCGACCTTCTTGACCTTTTTCACTACATGATTCCCGATTTTGGGCACAAAGAAACCGGCAGATTCCTTGATCAGAGGATGTGATGCAAAGGTTTTGTGACATCCTTTTTTCGCTTTTGGCGCTGCTTTGCCTTAGTCCCCTTCTGCTTCCCATTCTCATCTTGCTTCGCCTGACGGGCGAAGGTCATGTCTTTTTCCTGCAGGAGAGAGTGGGGAAAGGGGGGGAGTTGTTCAAGCTATACAAATTCGCCACCATGCTCAGGGACAGTCCAATCATTGGTTCCGGAACGGTCACGTTAAAAGATGATCCTCGCGTTTTGCCGGTCGGCAAATTCTTAAGAAAGACAAAGATAAACGAACTCCCTCAATTGCTCAACATCTTGCTGGGCCAAATGAGCATAGTCGGCCCTCGGCCTCAAACTCCTAGATGCTTTGAGGTTTTTCCCGATTCGGTTAAGTCGGCAATACTAGCGGTCCGGCCGGGGCTCTCGGGTTTGGGCCCAATCATCTTTCGAAACGAAGAGAGCATCCTCGGAGACGAGGGCGATTCCGTTGACTTCTACGACAAGGTTGTCGCCCCCTACAAGGGCAAGGTTGAGGCTTGGTATGTCGAGCACCAAACGATTCCCACTTATTTTTCAGTGATTTTTGTAACGCTTTGGGTTGTCTTTTCCCCAAATTCATCAATCGCTTGGGATTTGTTCAGGGGTCTTCCCATTCCACCTGAATCATTGAAGGGCAAACTTAATTTCCCGGGTTCCGTATAGTTAATGCTCCGCTTTATTTAGAAGGCCTTACAGCCGTTTAAGTGGAGCTTTTATCCCTATTTTTAATTGGTAATTCTCTTTCCATTAACGCCATTTATGGCGGGAATCTACGATTGACGAAGATACTTCATTTTTTTAAAAATTTGGTGCTTTTGTGACACCCTCCATTTACAGTCTTTTCGTGTTGGGAGCGTTCCTGACTGTTGTTCTTACTCCAATGATTAGGCATTTGGCATTGCAGGGGGGCTTTGTGGATTGCCCGCAACGCGCCAGAAAGGTTCATAACCAGGCCATCCCTCGTCTTGGGGGAGCTGCGGTGCTTGGATCCTACCTTTTGATTTTGCTTATCGGAGGTTTTACCGTGCCTTCTATCGGCGAAATCCTTTGGGGCAACGATCCTTTTGTAGGCATAATCATCTTAGGCTCGCTCGTGATTTTCGGGATTGGTGTTCTTGACGACTTGAGCAGGTTGTCTCCCCGGGTAAAACTTTTAGGCGAATTCGTAACGGTGGGGATTGTGGTTTGGTTGGCGGATCTTTCCTTTTCGTCCGTGGAGCTCGGTGGCTTGGGTTCGGTAGCCCTGCCCGCGTGGCTCACTTTTGGCCTTGCTTGTCTTTGGATTGTGGGTTTGGCCAATGCCGTCAACCTTATTGATGGGCTTGACGGTCTGGCCTCCGGGATCGTGCTGTCGGGTTTGCTGGCAATTTCAGTGATCGGTTACTTGGTTGGCGTTCCGGACGTTACTTGGCTCTCCATCCTTTTGATTGGGTGCCTGCTTGGCTTTTTGGTCTACAACAGTCGCCCAGCGTCCATTTTTCTTGGAGACTGCGGGAGTCTTACCCTAGGCTACTTAGCCGGTTGCCTATGCCTGATGGGAAGCCTGAGTGCCGAGGGTACCATTAATGGCGTTTTTCCTTTTCTCGCATTTGCTTTGCCTGTAACGGATTGCATGTTCGCCATCATTAGGCGTATGCTGCGGGGGCGTTCTCCTTTCTCACCCGACATGGAGCATTTTCACCACCGTCTCATGGCAAAGGGTCTTTCTCATGGCAAGGCGGTGCTTGCCATGTGGGCGGCTGCGTTTATCTGTAGCGGCGTAGCAGTGGCTGCGGGCTTGGGCAACGCGGATCAGCTTACCGCGCTCCTCGTGTTTTTTGGATTGGGGGGCTTTATTCTTCTGCGTTATCTTGGTTATTTTCGTTTCGAATTTTTCGGCCAGGGTTTCTCCTCACTAATGGAGGATAGGAAAAGTACCCGTACGGCTGAACAGGCAGTCAAGGACGCTGAGGAGATGCTCGGCCAGATGAACTCCCTTGAGGGTGTAGCCGAGGCACTGGGAAAGGCTGCCGAAGGCATGCAGTTTCAGGAGGCAAGCCTCGCCTTCTTCGAGGAGCACGGCACGTTGGGAATCAAGGGAGAATCCAACAATTCGACTTCACGCAAACGTTATTCCTGGAAGGATCCCGAACAGAGAGGCTTTTATTCCAGGGACAAGGAGTTTGTCGTTGAGTTTGGAATCAACGGCCGGAATTTCACTTATGGCAAGGCCAGTTATCGTTTCATGGATGGAAGAAGCAACCTCGATGTTGAGGAAGAAATTTTGCTGGAGCGCATTCATGATGCCTTGGCCTCCTTGGTCGCTCGGGTGCGTAAAAGAACATCCGAATAACCTACGATTGATTAATTGGGACATCGGTCGATCCGACGTATTTCATAATGGGCGGTGGTTTGAGTTTTCCTGAAGGAAGCCCTTCGGAATTGGGTTTATAGCAAGAAAGAATACTTTAAAGGCCTGCTGGACTTGATCGCTTTCCAAAGATACGAAAAGGAACCTGAGGTCGCGATGCCTTCGCTTGATTAAACCGCGAATGAGAAAATTGTTATCCATATTTCAAGTCCTCAGCGAGAAGAGCAGGAGGAGTTTTTTGTGGGTGTTGATTGTTTCAACCATGGGCATGGGCCTTGAGGTATTGGGTATTGGTATGGTAATGCCCCTGATAGATCTTCTCGTCAGTCCGCAAACCGCGTCTGACTCACTTGTCTGGCAAGCCCTGCTTACTATTTTGGGGGAGGATTCGAACGTTCTTTTAGTTGGCTTGACCAGCCTCGTTGGGCTCTTTGCATTCAAAAATCTCTTTCTTGCCTATCAAGTAAACCTACAGTCAAAGTATTCCTTTGGCGTCCAGGTGGAAACCTCCACGTATCTTTTCGAAAATTATTTGGCTAGACCTTATGAGTTTTTTCTTGGAACAAACACTTCGGAACTTCTTAGAAATGCCATTGGGGAGGTAAATTCCTTCGTGGGATACGTTCTTCAGCCCCTGCTTATTATAATAGCCGAAAGCCTGGTCCTTCTGGCAATATTCGTCTTGTTGGTCTGCGTGGAGCCTCTGACCAGCTTGATGGCAATCGCTTTTGTTGGAGCCTTGGGCTGGGCCTTTCATCGGTTTACGAGACGGCGCGTGAATGATTGGGGAAAGGAGCGACAGCATCGCGAAGGGTTGAAGATCAAGTGTCTCCAGGAAGGCTTCGACGGCATCAAGGTAATCAAGCTTCTGGAAGAACATTCCTTTCTCGGTGATAGTTTCAGGGAACATACGCAGCAGGGTGCCGCCGCCGGTCGCAAGCAGTATGCCATGCAACAAATGCCCAGGCTGCTTCTCGAGACTCTTGCGATTCTCGGACTCGCAATCCTGGCAATCGGTTTGGTTTCCGTTGGTGAGGATCAGAATGACGCTCTTCCGAAGTTGGGCATGATTGCCTTTGGATTGATTCGGGTGATGCCTTCCGTTGCCAGGATTGTTCATTCTTCGCAGTCGATCGTCTACGGGTGGCCTTGCGTAAAGGTCCTCCGTGAAGAACTGGGGGATTGGGACTCTTCCAAGCCAGAGTCGGAAAAAGATCTCGATTGCTCCTTTTCGTCTTCCTTTTCCATGAAGGAAGTCTCTTTTGCATACTCTCAAGGTGCCGTTAATTCTCTGGTGGGAGTTTCGATCGAGGTACCCAAAGGCTCCTCGGTGGGTATAATCGGGGAGAGCGGTTCCGGTAAAAGTACTTTGGTTGATATTGCTCTCGGCTTGCTGGAACCATGCGAAGGAGCGATTTTTGTGGATGGCAGGAAACTGGAAAACCAAGGCAACAAGTCCTCCTGGAGGAAAATGATCGGTTACGTGCCTCAGGAAATTTACCTGACCGACGATACGCTAAGAAACAACGTAGCCTTTGGGGTCAACCCTTGCCAAATTGACGAAGAGAAGGTTCTTACAAGCCTGAAGGAAGCCAGCCTTCTTGAATTCGTTCAAGGATTGCCCGATGGATTGGATACGATGATGGGAGAAAGGGGCGCCAGATTGAGTGGAGGCCAGAGGCAGCGGGTCGGTATTGCTCGCGCCTTGTATCATGACCCTGCCTTTATCGTTTTCGACGAGGCAACCAGTTCCCTGGATTCCGATACGGAGAAAAGTGTCATGGAGACCGTCTTGGATTTGCAGGGAAACAAGACCTTTCTAATCGTTGCGCATAGATTAAGTACCTTGAAGAATTGTGACCGCATTTATAAAGTCCATCAGGGACGCATTGTCGAAAGCGGAAGTTTTTCCGAAATTTCGGAAACCTAGTTACGCCGAATATTAGAATAATTGACCGAGAAAAAATAACGGAAGGGAATTAACGAGCATGTGCGGAATTGCAGGTTTCATCAGTCTTGACCAATCTTCCTTGGGGAACGGTGAAAAGGCCCTCAAGTGCATGGGGGAGCTCTTGGCCCATCGCGGACCGGACGGCAAAGGACAATGGATGGATGATGCCGGCAGGGTGGGCTTGGCGCACAGGCGTCTGGCGATCATCGACCTGAGTCCCGCCGGAGCTCAACCTATGGAGGGAAGAGACGGGACGATCATTACCCTTAATGGAGAGATTTACAACTACCTCGAACTGCAGGAGGAATTGAAGGGAGCTTGGGAATTCTCTTCCGCTTCCGATACCGAAACGGTACTCGCGGCGTACGACGCCTTCGGTGATCAGTGTCTCGACCACTTGCGGGGTATGTTCTCCTTTGCTCTATGGGATCATAGACGAAACAGGCTTTTCTGCTCGAGGGATCGCTTCGGCATCAAGCCCTTTTACTATGCGGTTGTGGATCGGGTATTGTATTTCGCTTCGGAGGCCAAGGCACTGCTTCCCTTTCTTCCGGAGATCGATACTGATGCCGGCGCGATGGGCGAATACCTGACCTTCAATTTCGTTATCGGAGAGAACACCTTGTTCAAGGGCATCAAGCAACTCCTCCCGGGACATGCCCTTGCGGTGGAGGGTGATGAGGTTCGCACTTGGCGCTATTGGGACGTGAATTACGAGGTGGATTGGGACCACGGGGAGGATTGGTTCCAAGAGAGGTTGAGGCATCTTCTCGACGACTCGATCCGCGTTCATCTCAGGTCCGACGTGCCCGTCGGGGCTTATCTCTCGGGTGGGATTGACTCGAGCTTGATGTCCATTCTCGCAGCCCGTCATGACTCCGGCAACCGAGAGGCCTTCCATGGAAGATTCCTCGAGTATCCGGGCTATGACGAAAGCAACTACGCGGAAATGGCCACGAATGCGACCGGAGGCAACCTCAATGTAATCGACATAACGCACGAGGATTTTGAGGAAAACCTGAGGAAGGTAATCTATCACCTGGATTATCCCGTCGCCGGCCCCGGATCCTTTCCTCAGTTCATAGTTTCCAAGCTGGCCGCCGAGAAAGTAAAGGTCGTTCTGGGAGGGCAGGGGGGTGATGAGATTTTCGGTGGCTACGCCCGCTATTTGCTCGCTTATTTCGAGCAATGCATAAGCGCGGCCATAGACGGTACCTATAAGGACGGAAATTTCGTCGTCACCATCGAGTCAATCGTACCAAACCTAGGACTGCTGAGGGAGTACAAACCCATGATGCGCGAGTTCTGGAGGGAGGGCCTCTTCGGTGACCTGGAGGAAAGATACTTCAGGCTGGTCGACCGATCCTCCGACATGGAAAGTGAAATCGACTGGGGAGAACTGGACAAGGAAAGGGTCTTCGAGTCCTTTCGCGAGATTTTCCTTAACCGGGCCAACGTTCGAAAAGGGGCCTATTTCGACCACATGACTCATTTCGACTTCAAGACCCTCCTCCCCGCCCTCCTGCAGGTGGAGGACAGGATGAGCATGGCCCATGGTTTGGAAAGTCGGGTTCCTCTTCTGGACCATGCCTTGGTGGAATGTATCGCCACGGCCTCGGCGGAGGTCAAGTTTTCCGGCGGGAACATGAAGCACCTGATCAAGAAGGCCTACGAGGGCGTATTGCCGGAAGGCATCGTCAATCGGCGGGACAAGATGGGTTTCCCCGTGCCCCTCAAGGAATGGCTCGGCAACGAGCTCAAGGGCTTGGTGGAGGATGTTTTCGAGGGTATGAAGCAACGCAACAGACCCTTTATCAATGCGGACGAAGTCTTGGCGAACTTTCAGTCCGCGGGAAGATTCTCGAGGAAGGTATGGAGTCTCATGAGTTTGGAAATCTGGCACCAGACCTTTCACGATAGAGCGGCCTACTTCAGGTCGCTGATCAAGTAGTTGAGCGTCCAAATATGCTAGGGAAAATCGCCTTCCACCTAACCCGGAAGATTAAGCGTAGCCTTGCCCGAGGAAAAGGTTCGGCGGCCTATTGGAACGCCAGCATGGTGGCCACGCGATCCTTCCGAACCAAGGAGGATTCCCTTGAGCATTTTCACTGGAGAAACGCACAGTATCCGGGATATCTCGATCTTATGCCGGTATCCGGCCAAGATGAAAAGGTAGTGGTCGACTATGGGTGCGGACCAGGCAATGACTTGGTCGGCTTTGCCTCGTTCTCGAAGCCGTCCAAGCTTTATGGCATGGATGTCTCGGAAACCGCCATCGGGGTTGCCCGCGAACGGCTCGCCTTGCACGACCAACCGATCGAGTTCATCCGTTTGGACGAGGCTGAGAACGAGATTCCCCTTCCTTCCGGTTCGGTGGACTACGTGCATTCATCCGGCGTGCTCCACCATTGCCTGCATCTCGACAAGATCATCTCTGAATTCCACCGGATTCTCAAGCCTGCGGGAAAAGTGTCGGTCATGGTCTACAACTCGGCCAGCATTTGGTACCATCTCTACGTTGGATACTTATGGAAATTGAAGTGGAAGAGAAACCGCGAAACGTCCACTGCCGATGCTTTCCGCATGACCACGGATGGAAGGGAATGCCCGATTTCACGCTGTTACGAAAAGAACGAATTCATGGGTCTTTTCTCCGAGGCTGGTTTCGTTCCTTCCCATTCCGGGAATTCAATGTCCCTGCATGAGTTGGGATGCATGGAGTATCGATTGGAGGCCTTGGCCGACCGCAGGCTTCCCAATGAACATAGGGATTTTATTTCCAATCTAACCTTTGACCCGCGTGGGTTTCCCATGCATAAGGGTGACGTCGCGGGAATTAATGCCTGCTTTACTTTTCGCAAAAAACCAGAATCAACATGAAAATATTAGTCTCAGGAGGATGTGGGCAGATCGGTTCCCGCACCACGGAAATGCTGCTCGAGCGCGGAGACCAAGTCCTTGCCATCGACAACTTCGCCACCGGT
>Ga0160422_10000129_pt1 | contig 41891 bp, 43 predicted proteins | sample Fk160mmetaG_FD_108192 | JGI IMG/M metagenome (GOLD analysis project Ga0160422, IMG submission 108192) | Marine microbial communities from the Central Pacific Ocean - Fk160115 60m metaG | ecosystem: Environmental > Aquatic > Marine > Oceanic > Photic zone | place: The Central Pacific Ocean... | reverse complement strand
CTTTTTGTTGTTCTTCAGTTGCATTCCTTAAAAAATAATAGCGTTCGTCTATATGCCCGCCCGCATACATTCTTAAGTAGTTGTCAAGTTTTACAAATTTTTGAAATTCCATAATTTTAAATTAAGATTAATAAAAAAGACGCACCCGTTAAAGTGCGTCATCTGTTTTAAATTAGTATTCAAGTTGATAATCGTATTTATTCATAAACCCGTCATAAATTACATTGTATGCCATTTGCGACCAGCTCGTGAATTTTTCCCCTGTTAATTCGTCTATTGATTCAAACGGGCAAAGTTCAAAAGCCTCGGCAATCTTTCGGGCTTGGTAAGTGTAAATAACTTCCTCAAGTCCGTCAATAATTTCGTGGACGTCATCCAAAGCATTTCCTTGATACTTCTCGCTTGTGTATCCGTAATCATCCACCAGGGTCTCATATATGCCAGGAATGACTACTTGGTTAATGTGGTTTTGTATTGAATGGTTTGAAGTGTAAATATTTTTTTCCATTGTTATTAATTTAAATTAGACTTCTTTTGTAGGTCATCCCCTGACCTTTTGAACTGCTATATTATAAAGTATTTTTTTAATATCCAAATTTTTTTTATTGTCGACAATGATTTTTTTTACTTTTTATTTTTAACTTATTGATTTACAATTATATACGAGGGTTACAACTCCACTATTTTTTTTTGTTTTTGGGGTGTTTTGTTTTGGTCGTAAATCGTGGAATGGGTGGGATTGGTTCGGGTCTCTTTAGATGAAAACTACTTTTTTTGTCTCTGGGTCGCACACACAAACGACAAAAATTTTTTTATGACTTCGTTTTTTCTGTGGGGGGTGGGTCAAAAGTTTTGGATTTGGTCGGCAGTCGTTGATTTTGTATTGTATAGTAACCCAAACACTCAACATATCTACCGTGGCAATTTTTTACGACAGTTACCTAACTATATATAATGGTGTGCAGTTATTTGGCGTACTTTTTTGCCACACAAAATATTATTTATATATTTGTTTTTAGGGTAATGAATATTACTTGGGGTTTTTGTGAATTGTGATTGAAAGGGTTTGAGGTTATTCTTGAATCCTTTCTTTTTAAATGAGATCATTATGGATATTAGATTTATTGTACAGCCACCTTATGCGATGATGGTTGGGATGGAGGCTATCACTAGTCTTACGGTAGAGGATAAAGTTGTAGTTGATGGAATTACTTTACATCTTTTGTTATTTTCTATAGAGTTTATGTGGTAAAACCCTCAATAAGTGTTATATTTGGTGCATTAATTTAATCTAATATAACATGATAGAAAAGGAAATAGACTTTAATCAAGATGCGAAACACAAATTAAGGTCTGGCATAAACAAAATAGCGGATGCAGTTAGTTCTACATTAGGAGCTGCAGGTACTACAGTAATTTTAGAAGATGATTTAGGAAGGCCACAGATCACCAAAGATGGCGTGACAGTGGCTAGGTATGTAAATTTATCAGATCCGGTAGAGCATTTAGCTGCTGAGGTAGTAAAGCAGGCTTCAATAAAAACTGCAGATGAAGCTGGATATGGTACTACTACATCTATTGTATTGGCTCGTGCTATAGTGAATAACTCTTTAAGTGCTATTGAAGAGGATAGTTCTTTAAATGTTACAGGACTTAGAAAAGCAATAGAGGGGTCCTGTGATTTAATTACCTCCTTTCTTGATAGCAAATCAAAGCCAGTGGACAAAGATTCTTTAGAAAGCGTAGCGTCAATATCTGCAAATAATGATTATGATCTTGGAAAGATTATTGCCCAGGCTTATGATAAGGTGGGTGTAGACGGCGTGGTTACTATTGAAGAGTCTATGGGGTCCAATACTTATGTTGATATAGTTGAGGGAACAAGAATAAAAAGAGGATTCAAGTCTCCTTATATGATAACAGACAAAGAAAAAAACCAATGTGTATTAGAAAACCCCTATGTATTAGTTTCAGATAAAAAGGTAAATACTATAGAAGATATTGAAGTTCCCCTGAAATATGCAATGGGGTCCAAAAAACCTCTCCTGATTATATCTGAGGTAGAGACTGCAGTTATGAATACTTTGAATGTAAACAAGTCAAGAGGGGTACTTCAGGTAAATGTATTGTCCCCAGAGGGAGTAGGTCTAAACAGATTTGAGCTTTTAGAAGATTTAGCAGTTATGACTGGAGCCGTTGTAGTATCAGATGACACAGGAAATGACTGGAATGGTGTGACAGCTGAGTTTCTTGGCGAAGCCAAAAAGTCGGTGTCCACAAATAAAGAGACTATATTAACCCTAAATTTAAAAAAAACTGCTGACGCAGTTAAGGCACAAGCGGAGCGAGTAAAATCCATTTTGAAAAATAAAGAAGATGTTGATAATGATTGGCACTATAAGGATCGACTATCTAGATTATCAGGAGGAATAGCAGCAATATTTGTTGGCGCATCTACCGAGATAGAAATGAAAGAGAAAAAGGATAGAGTAGAGGATGCTGTTTCTGCTACTAAGGCAGCACTTGAAGAAGGAATACTTCCAGGAGGAGGGGTTGCTCTTTACAATGCAGTGTCAAAATTAAATGGACAAGTCCTTCGTGGTAAAACTAAAGAGATAAGAGCAGGGGCCAGAATATTACAAATGTCATTGATGGAGCCTATGAAAACTATTTTGCTTAATGCAGGAGTTAAGGTAAAAAAGATAGAAGATCAAATGGTTGACTCTGGAAGATTTACAAATGGATATGATGTAAAAAAAGGCAGGTTTGGTAATCTATATACTATAGGGATCATTGATCCTTTGAAGGTTACTAAGAATGCATTGAAGAATGCTGTATCAGTTGCCACCACAATCTTACAAACAAACTGTGTAATATCTAATAAAAGAGCATGAGAGCAATAGGATCATATGTAATACTAAGAAAACAACAAGAGGAGGTAAAAAACTCTATGGGCCTTATTATGACAGAGGCTAACGAAAAAGATATTAGATACAAGCTTGCGGAAGTTGTGAGTGCCGGTGATGACGTTAAGGACCTAGACGTAGGGGCTTCCGTTTTTTATGATTCTGCAGCCAGCTCTGATATTAGAATAGATGGAGAAAAACTTGCTGTAGTTCATGATAGGAATGTAGTTATTGTTCTGTGAAGCTTTTTGATTTACCAGACGATAGTTTATCTCTAATTACCAAACACGAATTTCAAGGAATGGATTTTGTTTGGTACAATGAGCCATGCCTTCATTTTGACTTAGAAGATTTGTATGGCAGAATACAGTCTTTTGATCAATTAGAGTATTATGCAGAAATATTTTTGCACTTGAATCCTGACATATCAAATAACTTATTTACCGGGATGTTTGTTTTTTTGTCTCATAGAGAAAATGGAAAGACTATTAGAACATATGGAAGTGCAAGAGTTACGGATATGACCAACAAGGTTTACAACGAAAGAGTCACTCCCTGGTGTAGAAGAAAGAGGAGAGTAGTTTTCAACCCAGAAAAAATAATTTCTAAAGAAGAGAAGCTTAGTATAACTGCACAACTTTTGAGCAAAGGAGTCTCTTTTACAAAAGAAGATGTACTAAGAGCTCTTGACTCTTTATATCGAGCAAAGATAATTGCAACACAAGAAACTTTGTCTGACCACATTGGCTGTAGTCAAAGAACAATATCAAGATTAATAGATAGTGAAATCAAATCAATTATGTCAAATAATAATATAACAACAAGAAGAGAAAATAAAATATCAAAAGCTATTGAGTGGATAGATGTGTTGTCTTCTGAAGGAGAGGGCCTGAAAATGAGATACTTAAAAGATCTTACAAAAATTAGGGACTACTCTATACTTAAAGAAGCTTTATCTAGGTACGAGAATCATTTGTAGTTTTTGCATTCATCTTCTTAATTAAAGACCTATATATCTTATCTGTATAACTTTCGCCCCTCATGATTTTATTTTTGTAAGGGTCCTCAGGGATAAGTTCTATACCCACAAGTTTTTTGTATGTATGAGAACATATGATTTTGGATTTATGTGTTAGTTCGTATAATTCCTTGTGAGTTGCTACCTTTCCTTTTCTCCACATTCTTATTAACCCCCTGTCATTCATATTACTAAATCTTGATCTGTCCCAAGACATACAGTTTGCAAAAGAGTTAAATGTTTTCTTATCAAATACATTTTCATCATAAAGAAATAAAAGCATATCTAGCTCAGAAAGAGTTAGATCATATTTCTTTTGAATATAATATCTTACTATCCTCCAGTTTTTTAAGAATGTAAACTGTCTTTCAGTTACAGTAAATACAGGAGTCTTTCTTGGTTTTTTTTTAAGGTAATACCTGTGATACATATAATTGAATTAAATTTCATCAAATCTACAAATTATAAAATTCTTATCTTTGTCCTATTGTAAAAATATACTAAGTGGCCACTAGAATTGACAAATCAAAAATGTCTTGCAACAAGCCAAGGAAAAGTCCTAATCCTAAAAAGAAAAAGGTAGTTAAGGCTTGCTCAGGAGGACAGGAAAAAATAATTCATTATGGAGCTGCTGGGTATGGACATAATTATTCTGCTGCAGCAAGAAAGTCTTTTAGGGCAAGACATAATTGTGATGGAGCAAAGAACAAACTAACGGCAAGATACTGGGCCTGTAAAGACCTTTGGTCTGGTCCAGGAGGATCAAAAAAGTCCTCCCCAAAAAATAGAAAAGGAAAATATTAAAACATGAATCATCCGTTTAAAAATCATAAAGGTCTTGGAGATACTGTTGCCGCAGTAACTCAAGCGACAGGAATAAGAAGCATTGTTGAAAAAGGAGCAAAAGCTTTTAATAAACCATGCGGATGCGAGGGTAGAAGAAAAACTTTAAATGAATTATTTCCATATGGCAAAAGAGAAGAAAAATAAAATATGCCCAGCAGGGATTGCTTGGGCAAAGAGAACATTCGATAGGTATCCATCGGCATATGCAAACATGGCGGCAAGTAAATATTGCAAGGATCCTAATTATGCAAAAAATTCTAAAAGAAAGAAAAAATGAAAATAAAAGCACCAAAAGGTTATCATTGGATGTCTTCTGGAAAAGGAGCTCCAAAACTAATGAAAAATCCATCAGGCGGATATAAACCTCACAAAGGAGGCAGCTTGTCTTTTGATTTTAAAATACAAAAAGTTCATAAAAAATAAGATATGTCACTTCCAAAAAATGGCGTAGCCAAAGAGCTCAGATCATACGCAGGATCATTATTTATCTTTTTATTTGTTATTGGTATTATTGTGACTCTTTTGCAGTTTCCTGTATTAGATTCTAATAAGGAAGTTGTGATGATGCTAATCGGGACTATTGCGGCATCAATACCCGTGATAATATCGAGTATCACTGGAACCAAGCCAGATGATGTAAATGCGCTTAAATCAGAAGTAGAAAAGAAAAACCAACAAATAAGCCTATTGATTTCAGCAAAAGACAAACTTGAAGAAATGGTGATTGGTTTGCAAAAACAAATGTTGGATAACCAAGATGCTGTAATGGATAAAATAATTCTTAAAGCAGCTCTTGACTACGATGACAGAAACACTGCCAAAGCTATCATGGATAAATGTGTGTGCGGTAGAAATGAATGTAAGTGCGAAGCCGAATAATATGGGAGAGCTTAAAAAATGGAGAGAACAAAAATGGGTTAGGATAGGAACAGACGGTTCTATACTAGGCCCATGCGGGACAAGTAAGGATAAAAAAAATCCAGACAGATGCCTGCCTCTTGCAAAGGCCAAGTCTCTTTCTAAAGCTGAAAGAGCTAAGACCGCAAGAAAAAAGAAAAGAGAAGGAGGAAAAAACAAACAGTTTGTTTCCAATACAAAAAAAGCAAAAGTAAAATCAAGATAATGCCAAAAAATAAATACACAGCAAAGCAGAGGAAGCTTGCAAGAGTTGCTCCGCCAAGAGACAAGATAACTTCTTTAGACTTAAAAATATTAAGGATGAGGAAGAAAACGAAAAAAAATGGAAGAGCTTAGAATTTACGGGATAAATATATCAGCAATTACAGGGGTAGTGCTAACAGATGTGAATCAAGTGTTGTCGCTTTTAGTATTAAGCGCTACATTTATATATACAGTAATCCAAATAGCAGACAAAGTTGCTAATAAAAAAAAGAAATGAAAAAAACGATAGATAAATTACAATGGGCATGGAATAGCCTTTTGTACAAATTAATGTTTAAGAAATACAAATGAAATATTTTTCTGAATCAGAATTTAGTGATTATAAAATGATGGATGAAAAACTCTTAACTATGTTAGATCAGTTAAGAGAGGTTTATGGTAATCCAATTAAAATAACTTCAAGCTATAGAAGTCCTAGTCATCCCATCGAAGCAGCTAAAGATTCACCTGGAGAACACGCTTATGGAGCAGCTGTTGATATTGAAAGTGTCGGAGGGGGTAAAACCTTTAGACTTGTAAAGGCTGCTATTGAAGTTGGGTTTACTAGAATAGGAATAAGTAGAAAAAAGGGATTTATGCATCTAGGTATTGGGTACCCAGGAGCTCCTGATAAAACAATATGGACTTATTGATATGCGAAAACCTAAGAAAAAATTTGGTCAAACAACCGTAGGCAAACTTCTTAAGGCAAGTGTAGGATTAATTAATCCTACTTTAGGAAACCTAGTTCAAGGCAACATGTCGATTGAACAAGTTATTAGTTCAATCAAAGACTCAGATGCACCGCTTGATGATAAAATTAGAGCGCAAGAATTAATACTTGAGGCGTATGAATCAGAAGTTGCTGATAGAGCTAGCGCAAGAGAAAGAGAAATGACAGCCCTTGCTTCAGGGTCTAATGATGTGTTATTCAAAACTGTAGGCTGGGGTATAACGCTTAGTTTTGTTGCTGTAGTTGCCGGAGCTATTGGATTGTGGGAAATACCAGAAGAAAGTCAAAGGCTTTTCGATATGGGATTTGGAGCTGTAGTTGCAGCTTTTACACAAGTAATAGGATATTATTTCGGAAGCTCTATGGGTAGCAAACAAAAAACAAACTTAATGAAAGGAACAGATGGCTAGAATACAAACTTATGCACAGGATAGTAATGTAACCTTTCAAGACAAACTGATTGGAACAGATTCAGCTACTTCTGCAACAAAAAACTTTACCATACAAAGTCTAATGGATGTCATAAATCAACTCAGTGGAGTTGATATGTTTGACGGTCTTGTTTTCAAGTATGTAGCTTTTGAACCTGCAGCCACAGATCCAGCAGGAACTTTAAATCTTGTAGGAGGTGTAGCAGCGTCTCAAGCTTTTTCAGCAACAACTCAGATAATACTTTCAAAAAAAGTCGTTAATGGTGTTGATGTAGAAAACTATGTAACTTCTTTTTCGGGGAAAAAGATTAAAGTTTCAAAACAAGGAGACTTTGATAAGTTCGGTATTTTCAACGTAACTAATGTACAGAATCACTCCAACACTAGATACTTAGTATTGACTGTAACACATAAAGAATCTAATGGAAGTTTTGATCCAAACAGCTTTTACTTTTTATCTTTTTATGGAGTTCCCAAAGTTACAGATTTAGATGATGTAACAAATGCTGGTTCTGGACTAATAATAACTGACGCAGAAAGAACTACTCTAGGAACAGCATTACAGCCTGCAGATATAATAGACAACGTAATCTCTACAGACATAAATAAAGCTTTGTCTGCAAATCAAGGAAAGGTACTTAAAGATCTTATAGACGATCTTTTTACTTTATTAGATGTTGACGCAGCAGATAAACCTCACTTAGACACACTAAGAGAGGTTGTTAATTTTTGTCAAATAAATGCAGCTACTTTATCTTCTTTAGGAATAGGAGCTATAGCAGGGCTTCAGTCTGCTTTAAACGCAAAGGTTGATGTTGTAGCTGGCAAAGCTCTTTCAGAAAACGACTTCACTACTGCTCTTTTAAATAAACTTAATGGTATAGCGGCTGGAGCTGAAGTAAATGTAAAACCAGATTTTAATGCTACATCAGGTGCTGCTAATGAAATATTAAATATACCTTCAGACATAACTGATTTGTCTGCTCATAATATTACTGAGCTTTCAGATGTAAATACAGCTTTTTTTACAGGATCCACAGCCACTACTTTAACAGATGCGGGTTCAGGATCTATTATTACAACTGCAGAAAGAACAAAGCTTGGAGCAATAGATGTCAATCCTACAAATTCTACAATAACAGACGGCACTGATACTATTACAGTTTCGCCAAGCTCAAGAACAATAGAGGTTACTGGAACTGCAAATGAGGTAGAGGTTTCCCCCACAGGAGCTCAAGACCTTTCTACAGACAGAACCTTTACCGTTGGATTGCCAAATGACGTAACTATAGGAAATGATTTAACAGTTACTGGAGATGTGGCAGCTTCTTCTTTTGTAAAATCAGGAGGAACCTCAGCACAAATTCTTTTGGCTGACGGAACAGTAATTGATCTTACAATAGAGTCTCAGGGAATAAACAGTAACGATAGTGATACAAAGGTTCCTTCAAATGCCGCTGTTAAAGATGCAATAGATACTGCAATATCAAATCTTGTTAATGGTGCTCCAACAGCTTTAGACACCTTAAATGAATTAGCGGCAGCTTTAAATGATGATGCTGCATTTTCAACTACGGTAACTACTGCATTAGGAAACAGACTACAGTTTGATCAATCACAAACAATAAGCGCATCTCAAAGAACTCAGCTACTAACAAATCTTGGGATTACTTCTACTATTCAAGAAATTAATTTTTTAGATGGAGTAACTTCTACTTTAGCATATAAAAGCCATACAGTAACTGTAGGAAGCAAGACAGGAGGAGGAAATGCTTTTTATGTAGACGGAGGTGAGTTGCCTGTTTTAATTATTTTACCAGAAACTAAATATAGGTTTGATCTAAGCGATGCTACAAATGCAAATCATGATTTTCAGTTTAGTGAAAATATAGACGGAGCTGGAACTGGATCATATACAGCCAATGTTACTGCTGTAGGAACGCCTGGACAATCAGGATCATATATCGAAATAACTGGTAGCTATCAATATCCAACTTTACACTATTACTCTCCTAATAGTACTGGAATGGGTAACAGAATAAAGACGGATGCTAGTACACACTTAGGGGGCCTTACTTCAGATAAAATAGAATTTGATCATGATTTAATTGTAGATTCTAAAATAGTTACAAAGCATAGTAATACCGTAAAGACTATGGTTGTTACTGTTGTAACTAAAACAGCAGCACACCCAGCTCATGGATCTGGAAGTACATATGGATATTCTATAGATGGTATAGAATCACCTGAGTTAACTTTTGCTGTAGGAAATACTTATAAGTTTGATCAATCAGATTTAAGCAATGCAAACCACCCTCTTAGGTTTTATACTGACGAGGCAAAAACAGCTATATTTGGATCAGGAGTAACTACATCGGGCATACCTGGCCAAAGCGGTGCATATACTCAAATCACACCTTTAGAAACAACACCTAATGCATTATACTATCAGTGTTCAAACCATGGTAATATGGGGTGGAAGGCTGTATTTAATACAAGAAACTTAACAAATTTTTTAACTGATGATTTAAATGAAGGTTCTTCTAACCTTTATTACACAGACGCAAGGTTTGACACAAGGCTTGCAACAAAAGACACTGGTAATTTATCAGAAGGAAGTAATCTTTATTACACAGATGCAAGAGTATTATCTAAAATTAACTCAACAAGTATTGATGCTCTTAATGATGTAGATACAACAACAAGCGCTCCGTCTTCAGGCCAGGCTCTTGTTTGGAATGGAACTAATTTTGTGCCGAATACTGTAGGGAGTACATTAACGGTCCAAGACGAGGGTAATGCGCTATCTAATGCGGCAACTGTGTTAAATTTTGTGGGATCAGGGGTTACAGCCACGGGGTCTGGAGGAACAAAAACAATAACTATAGGAGGTAGTATTGACGATTTATCTGATGTAGATATTACAACTAACGCTCCGTCTACAGGACAAATACTAAAATGGGATGGAACTAACTTTGTCCCAGGAACTGATAACTCTGGATCAGCGGCTTCTGACTCCTTCACGACTATTTCAGTTTCAGGCCAAACAAATGTAGTTGCAGACTCAAGTTCTGACACACTTACATTGGCTGCTGGAAACAACATGACTATAACTACAGACTCCTCCACAGACACTATAACACTTGCTGCGGCTGGAGGTGTCGGACAGATTGTAAAGGAATCTTTTAGCGGAACCGGATCACAAGCATTATTTACTTTATCAAATAATATTTCTGATATTGATAATGTTTCTGTTTATGTAAGTGGGGTATTACAATATCCCTCTAACTACACGGTTAGCGGGGCAGATATAACTTTTGTTTCTGGATCAATACCAGCGTCTGGGACTAACAACGTTCATGTAATACACACAACGGCTGCACCAAATATTGCTGATGTAGGAACTGTTTTTTTAGATCAATTTACAGGAGACGGCACAAGCACACAGTTTTCTCCTTTAAGCACAGCCCCTACAAGTGAAGACTTTACGGATGTATATATAGACGGTATATATCAACAAAAAAATGCTTATAGTATTGCTGGGACACAAATAGATTTTGGTTCTGGTAATGCTCCAGTTAGCGGAGCTTATATTGAAGTTAAAACAACAGGATCAATAGCTCCTTCTGCCGTCAGTGCTGCACAAACTACTTTAATTTCAGATGCATTTACTGCAACCTCAGGACAGACGTCATTTACACTTGTTAACGGAAGCCCTTCTTCGAAAGAGGTAACTATGGTTTTTATTCAGGGTGTTTATCAATCTAAAGCAAATTATAATTTAACCTCTGGAGCAATAGTTTTTAGCTCAGGAGTAACTTTAGGCGATACCGTAGAGGTTATATCTGTGTCAGGTGCTAATTTAACAACAAGCCCTGTAACAAGTGTTGACGGAAATACAGGTGCTGTAACATCTGCAGTTACAAGTGTAAATGGTCAAACAGGTGCAGTAACTGTTGCTTCTACAATGGGTGTTAATGTAATAAATTCGAACACTACTGCCACTGCCAACAACCTTTATGTATTTACAGCAAATTTAACTTTAACACTGCCAGCTAGCCCAAGTGCAGGTGACTCCATAAAAATTTCAAATAGATCTGGAGTTGCAACATGTGTGCTTGGCGCTAACGGAAATAATATAATGGGTAGTTCATCTAATTTAACTTTAGACACAGCTTCTGCTAGTTTTGAACTAATATATTCTGATGCAACAAATGGCTGGGTAATAATAGGGCAGTAGGATGGCAAATTTAACAGATTTATTTCCCGCAGCATCATCAAGCAATGTTTTAGAAATTATACACGGGAACTGCGATGGAAGAAGTATTGAAGTTGGAAGTGGTACATATACTTTAGATAATGTAACTTCAGGACAGGGGTTAAGCACAAGTTATGCTGATATTACAGGAAGCAGTTTTACATATACCCCTCCATCAAATGCTAAATATGTAAGTTATAAATTTGACTTTCATTGGGATTCAAATTATTCATCGGGGATTTCTCACTGGAGATTATTAGTTGATGGTACTGAAATAACTAAATCATACCAGCAATATTCTAATAACTATTCTGGAAATCATGCGCACCACCATGGAGCTTTCGAAGCGACTATATATGCAGTATTCGATTTAACAGTTTCATCAGATAACGCTGCAAGCGCTCAATTTGCAAACTGGACTAGTGATAAAACAATAAAAGTGCAAGCAAGAGAATATAGTTCTAGTTATCAAGCAAATATGCATGTGGAATACTTTGGGTCTGGATCAACCTTTGGAGGGCAAGATTGGATACCACCTATATTAACAGTAACAGCTTTATCGTAAATGGCAAATTTAACAGACATATTTCCAGCACCAACATCTAACAATGTTATTGAGGTCATCGAAGGGGTTGCAGACGGAAGAACTGTTACTATTAATAGTAATAGCTACACATTTGGTAACGTTACAAACTATACAAGCTTATCTACAAGTTACGCTGATTTAGCAGGCAGTAGCATAACCTATACACCTCCTGAAGATACAAAATATGTTTCTTATAAATGTTATTTTAAACATAAAGCAATTGATTATGGAGGTATCGTGGGGTACAGAATTGTTTTAGATGGAACTGTAGTAAACTCTTCTAACAGACATGTTGCGGGTAATTATTCTATTAATGGAAATAATCATGCACAGTTTTTAGCTATGGCTATGTTTGTTTTTGATTTAACAGTTTCATCAGATAATATTTCAGCTGGCAAGATTGCTAAATCAAACTGGACATCAGATAAGATTATTAAAGTTCAAGCAAGAGATTATTCTAGTAGCTATGATGCATATGTAAATATAAATAATTGGCTAGATGGAGCTGGGGCGTCAGGAGATATTAGACAGATAGATCAACCTACATTACAAATTATAGCTTATGGGTAATTTAAGTACATTTTTTCCAGCAGCCTCTAGTAGTAATTTATTAGAAATGGTTCAGTATGTTCCAGACGGAAGAACGTTCCAAGGAGTATCAAATAATTACACGGCACCCACTATGACTACATATCAATCAACAACAACTTCGTATGTAGATGTTTTTGGTAGCAATATAACATATACACCACCACAAGGAACTAGGTATATAAGATACGAATATAATACAAGGCAAGGTGGGACTTCGGCTAGATCAGGTATTACTCATTATAGATTATATGTAGACGGAACAGAAGTTAGCACTGCATACAAAAACTTTTCCTCTCAATATTATAGCACTTATGGGTATGGGGAATTTCCCGTATCTTTGACCTACAGTTTTGATTTAACAGCAGCTTCAGACGATGTGGATTATGGAAAATTTTCAAATTGGACTGGCGCAAAGGAAATAAAGTGGAGAGCAAGAGGTTATAACACAACTTATGACGGTATGTACTTTAACTATAATACTTGGCGTGATGGCACTGGCGCATCTGGAGATTTTGTATGGAACTACCCCTTATTAACAGTAACAGCATATTCATAAATTATGATTACATATACATACCAAATATTAGAACTTAGGAAAAAAGACGAGGGTAATTTTACAAACACTATTAAAAGTTTTAAGATAAGAATAACTGGTACTAAAGATGGTCAGTCTTATTATGTAGACCATGATTTAATTTTACCCATGCCTAAACAAGAGTCATTTATACAATATGATTCTTTAAAAGAAGAAAATGTCATTGATTGGTACACCGATGGTATTAGAGAAGAGATGGCAATTTATGAAATACAAGAAAAGTTTAATTTAAGCGAAGGAACACAAGAGACATCATTTCCTTGGTCAGAATAATTATATAGATTATGTTATTAAGAAAAGCAAAAACAAAAGCATCAACAGGCGGATCTGTAACCGAAGCTGTATTATTTGTATCTTTATTTAAATATTAAATTATGCCTATAACAAAAATTACTACTGGGGTTCTTACTGATGACTTAATTACTAGTGACAAGGTTGCAAATGAATTTACCACCATAGCTTCTTTAACTCCTGGGACAAGTATTAATGTTAGTTATACGTCTGCTCAAATATTTACGCTAACTCCTACTTCTAATACGACTTTAAATATTACAGATCCAGTAATAGGTATATCAAAAGTTTTTATAATAACAGGCAGTGGTAACTCATATACTATAACTTTAAATGTCGGTGGTTCTTCTAATACTTTTAACAAAATTTCAGGAGACTATGATGATACTTCCGGAAAGAAAAATTTAATACAAATTATGTGCGTTGGTGCAACTGAGTTTTGGTATTCAATATCACAAATAGCTACATAATATGTTTGGCGATACTTTAATGTTTTCTGCCCATGAAACAAATATAAGCATACAATATTTAATTGTTGGTGCAGGTGGTACCGGTGGTGGTGGATCTCCATCCAATGATAGAGCAGGTGGAGGGGGCGGCGGTGGAGCTGTTGTAACCTCTACAGCGGATTTTCCTACAGGAACAAATCTTACAGTGCAGGTAGCGCCTACTTCTAATGGGGGATCATGGACAGGTGCATCAGTGCAAGGTCCAGATGGTGGAGATTCTATTTTTCATAATATAACTGCCGCTGGTGGTGGTGGCGGTGGTAGCGCTCAACAATCAGGCTCTTTAAGTAGTGCTAATCACGGAAGGTCAGGGGCATCCGGCGGTGGTGCTGGCGGTATAGTTAGTGCTTTAGGAGGATCTGCAACTGCGGGTTATGCCGGTGGTAATATGGGTGCTAGTTGTTGTGCATCATCCGGAGGTGGTGGTGCTGGAGGAGCTGGCGGCGCTTCTTCTGGTAGTAATACACAAGGAAACGGAGGGCCCGGCGTTACAAACAATATAACAGGAAGTAATGTAACTTATGGTGCTGGTGGGCACGGTGAAGGAGGTGGAACCTATGATATTGCAGTTGCTGGTACAGCTAACAGAGGAAATGGTGGCGAAGGTGCCGGCGGTGATGGCAATTATTACTCTGGTGGTTTATATAATTATCAAGGAGCACCTGGAGGATCAGGAATTGTAATTTTAAGATTTACAGGGGCTTCGCCAACAATATCAGCAGGATTAACATATTCAACTTCAACTGTATCTGGAGATACTGTAATATCATTTACAGCAGGCACAGGAACAATAACATTTTAATAACGATACTTTTATAGCGCTAACAATATTTTTGTAGCGCCTAGATAGGTAACCCCTTTATTTAAGATGGTTACTACCTAATAAATATATTTTGTAAATTTGTAAAAAATAATAAATGGCAGCAACACAGGTAACAGCAGACGTTATAAAAGACGGGACTATAACTGCAGCTAAATTAGCGCCCGGTGTACTTGATGTAGGAGGGATTGAGTGGCAAACTAATTCTAAAACTTCTAATTTTAACGCAACATCTGGAGAAGGTTATTTTGTTGATACAAGCTCATCAGCTATAACTGTAACACTTCCATCAACGCCAACTGTGGGAGATATTATAGCTTTTGCAGACTTTGGGTCATCTTTTCAAACAAATAACTTAACAATAACCTCAGCCAAAAAAATAATAGGGTCTGATTCTGATCAAGTTTTAAGTCAGCAAAATCAAGCTTTAAGAATTGTTTTTTCTGGAGATACAAAAGGTTGGCTAATAGCATCATCAGCAAACGAAGGCACTACAGCTACATCTGAACCAGTGGTAGAGATGAGGGCTTTATTGATTGGTGGTGGAGGTGGTGGAGGTTATGGAGCTTATTCCTTTCAGAATTATAACGCAAATGGAGGCGGTGGTGGAGCTGGAGAATTTTTAGACAAGCCAAATATATCTATAGAAACTGCTTTAAATTATACTGTTACAGTAGGTGCTGGAGGAGCGGCAAATAATAACGGAAATCACACTTCTATTGTAGCTGATTCAGCAGCATCAAACACTTTTGATTATGAAGTTTACGGAGGTGGTCATGGAGGTTATTATGGAGATCTTACTGGAGACACTGGGGGATCATCTGGTGGAGCTGGAATAGTTAGGTATCCAATCGGAGGCGCTCAATCCTCAGTATCGGAAACAAAAAATGAGGGAGATTTAGGATCAAGAGCTAATCAAGGAGGTAATTCCTATAAGCAAAGTAATTATAACACTAGCTGTGGCGGTGGTGGTGGAGCTGGTGCCGATGGAAACGCTGGATCTGTTAATTATCCTAATGGCGGAAATGGTGGTGATGGATATGCCTCAGATATAACTGGCACTAGCGTTACTTATGCTGGTGGTGGCGGTGGTGGCTCTGGAGACTCTAGTAACGCTGTTGGAACTGGAGGAGCTGGTGGTGGCGGTGGTCCAGACAGCGCTGGAGCAGCAAACACTGGATCTGGTGGATCTGGAAATCACTGGAATGCTAGCGGATATGCTGGAGGGTCTGGTGTGATCATATTAAAATATCCAGATAGTCTTACTATAAGTGAAACGACCAGTCCAAATGTTTTAACAATGTCCACAGATTCATCATCTGTGTCTGGATTTAATATTACAACCATTACAGCTGGTACAAACGGAACAATTCAATTTAATTAATATAATTATGGCTCATTACGCTTTACTAAATCACAAAAACATAGTACAGAAAGTCATTTCTGGAAAATGTCAAGATGATTCTGATGTTGACATGGAATTAGTGTTTCAAGATATGTTTAAAATGAAATGCAAACAAACATCTTACAATACTCATGAAGGAGTCCATACTTTAGGCGGAACACCATTTAGGAAAAATTATGCAGCTTTGGGATATATCTATGATGAGGAAAGGGATGCTTTTATTCCTCCAAAACCAGAGGGTTTAGATAGCTGGATATTAAATGAAAATTCATGTGTTTGGGAGGCGCCCATTCCTTATCCAGATGATGGTAAAGATTACCTATGGGATGAGCCTCAACAGCAATGGATTCAAATACCAACAGAGTGACTTCAAATTTTTTAACTTTGTAAAAAATAATAAATGGCATTAACACAAGTAAAAACAGGAGGAATAACAGACGCATCTGTAACCGCAGCTAAACTAGCGCCCGGGCTGCTTGATGGAGCTGGCGGTGCTATTAGCTGGCAGTCTCAAGTCAAAACAAGTGCTTTTCAAGGAACTGCTGGAGAAGGATATTTTGTTGACACTACCTCTTCATCTGTCACTGTTACACTACCATCCTCGCCTTCTGTGGGAGATCTTATTTCTTTTGTAGATTATGGTGGCAATTCTGCAGTAAACCCAATAGTATTTACTACATCTGATAATATTGAAGGAGGATCTGCAGATCAAGGAATACAGTATAATAAAGGAGCTGTGCAATTAGTTTTTTCAGGAGCTACAAAAGGTTGGCTTTCAGTTTCTGCATCTGGAGAAGGATCTGAAGCTCTTCCAACACCGATAACAAGCGTTGATGTGCATTTTTTGGTTTTAGCTGGAGGCGGAGGATCAGACGGTAATGGATATTATAGAGGTGGTGGAGGTGCTGGAGGATTAAGAACTTCTACGGGATCTACTTATTCAGGGAGAGGCTCTAGTCTAGAAAGCGCACTTACTTTAAATTTAGCTCAAAATTATACAATTACAGTAGGCGCTGGAGGAGCAGAGGCCTCAGGAACATACAATACTAATCAAGGAAATGGAGGTGATACTACTTTTGCCTCAATTACATCAAACGGAGGAGGCGGTGCTAGTTCAGGTTCTACTACTGGTACAGGAGTAAATGGAACTGATGGTGGATGTGGTAGTGGAGCTTTCTCAGTATATGGAACGGCAAGATCAGGAGGTACAGGAACAACTGGGCAAGGTTATGATGGTGGAGGCGCTAGTGGTGCTGGCAATGGAGGCGGCGGCGGCGGTGGCGGCACGCAAGGCAATGGAGGTGGTAATAACAATAAAGTTGGGGGGACTGGAGGAGCCGGAACTGAAAACGACATTAATGGAACCTCTACTTATTATGGGGCTGGCCCTGGTGGTCTTAGAGGTTATTCAAGTGGTTCAGCCAATGGAACTAATGGAACAGGATGGTCGACAACAAGAGCTCTAACTGGACATGGTGGCGGCTTTGGTGCTGGAGTTGGAGGATCTGGAGTTATAATCTTAAAATATTTAGCTACTTTTACAGCTACATTTAGCTCTGGAGTAGTTCAAAACACTGGACAAATAAGTTGGAATGGAGCATTATATAATGTATCTACAATAACAGGAGGATCCAACGACACAATATCTTTTGCATATACAGGATAGACATGGCACATTACGCATTATTAAATATAAACAACGAGGTTACAAGTGTTTTTGTTGGAAGAGACGAAACAGATGGCAACATAAATTGGGAAATTTATTACACAAATAAATCAAATCAGGTTTGTAAAAGAACTTCAGTAAATACTTTGGCAGGTAAACATAAGTTAGGAGGAACTCCATTTAGAAAAAACTTTGCGGCTATTGGGTTTATTTACGACCAAAGCAGAGATGCTTTTATTGAAAAGCAACCTCACGAAAGCTGGGTTCTTAATGAAGAGTCTTGTGTATGGGAGCCTCCAGTGCAATATCCAGATGATGGAAATTTATATAGCTGGAACGAGGAAAGCCAGCAGTGGGATTTAGTCTCTGAATAGAAGTATTTAGAGTCAAACATTAAATTTAATTTAAATGAATAATTATATAAGAAAAATATCAATAGGATCCGACTATAAAAATGCCATGCATTATATTGTTGGACAAGAAGTTTTGGGCGGGTCTTACTTTATTGAAACTATAGACTTAGAAGATGAAGGGTATTCTGTTTGGGTAAAAAAACAGGGAGAGATAATTAAATGGAAAGAATTTTCTAACATACCAGTTACTATAGAATATAACTTAAATGCAATATGAATCCCAGATGGAAATATTTAGTAGCTCCATGTGGACAAGAATACAATAATCTAAAAATAATTGCAGGTAAATCTTTGATTCTAAACACTTCTTTAGAAGATGCAAAGTATGTGAATAGAATAGGAGTTGTTCTATCTACTCCAAAAGATTCCGAAATACCAATCAATAGTTTTGTCGTTGTTCATCATAATGTTTTCAGAACTTATTACGATGCTAAAGGAAAGCAAAGAAAAAGCAACGAGTATTTTAGAGACTCAAAGTATTTAGTTGATCTAGATAGAATATATATGTTTAATGATGGAGAAGGTTGGAAATGCACTAAAAATTTTATTTTTATATCTCCTGTTGATTTTATACAAGATAAAGAATTACATAGGGCAGACAAGGATGAAGAAGAGCATGTGGGAATTGTGAAGTATAGTTCTATTTTGAAAAAAGGTACACGGGTTGGGTTTACTAAAAACTCAGAGTACGAGTTTGAGGTTGACGGAGAAAAATTATATCGAATGAAACTTAATGATATTTGTGTTAAATTTACATAAATGGGAAAGTCTCTAAATAGAAAAGGCAAGTACAGTCATTGTACAAGGGCTCAAAAAAAGGGAAAAAATAAACCAGCAAAAAAAAATAACTGATGCCGGATGCATTTATAAAGAATAATCTATCAATAGTAATATCGTTTATTGTTGCTGTGTTTACAGCAGGAGGAATATTCGCAGAGTTTACGGCATTAAAAGATGAAATATCTTTAGTTCATGATAGGTTAGACGAAAAGATTATTGTTATAAATAAACTTGAAGAAAGAATACTAACTATAGAAAAACAAATTGAATACGAAAGGGGCTTGCTTGAAGCAATGTCAAAATCTAATTTAAAAAATGAGTAAGAAAACAGAAGTGACTGTAAAGTCAAACGGCTTAAGAAACGAATTGAAAGAGATACGAAAAAGTATCGACAAACTAACTGAAGTATTATTACTTCAACAAACAAACAAACAGAATGAAAAAAATAAAAAGAACTCTGAGTCTCAGTATTGGGGGGATTCTATTGATGGGATGTACTTCACAACTTCAAGTACTGAAAGAGAGACAAGCATTAAGAACGAAAACATATCAAAAAATAATTGACAGTATTTCTATTGACAGTCCAGAGCAAATAAAATTAGCACAGATATTGTGGAATAAAACAATAAGAGATGGAAACAAAAGTAACAGACACAATACAAAAAGTAATTAGTGCTGGAGAAAAAGCTGTCAAAGAGCTAATTAAAGTAGCTGAAGAAGAAATAATAACAGGAGATCCAGATGATGATCTTGCTGCAGATAGATTAAAAAATGCTGCAGCTACTAAAAAGCTAGCGATATTTGATGCTTTTGAAATATTACAAAGAATAGAAATAGAAAGAGACAAGTTAAGTGACCAGGATAAATCTAGAGAAGACAAAAGAAATAATACAGGATTCCAAAGCTTTGCAGAAACAAGGGGAAGAAAGTCTTGATCTTTATAGAACGCTAAAAGACATTGTGCCTAAATCTGTATTGAATAAAAACAATAAAAGCAAATCTTGGAAATCTGGTTATAATAAACTATATGATATAATAATTATATCAAAAGACGGAACTCTGGGCCAAATAATAGAAGTGCAAAATTTGAAAATAGGGTTACCTTTGCAGCCGAAGAAAGTTTTTTCAAGGAGTTCTTTAAATAAAAAACAATACTGGGAACCTTTCGACTACCCAAAAGAATTAAGACACATTAAGACAATATTTCAGTGGAATGAATATCCTTCTGCTTTTAAAGAAAAATGGATTTCATATATTGAGGAAGAATTTGAAAGAAGAGAAAATGGTTTTTATTTTAAAAATAATGGTGTTGATACTTATATCACTGGTACACATTACATGTATCTCCAGTGGACCAAGATTGATGTTGGGCTCCCAGAGTTCAGGGAGGCTAATAGAATTTTCTTCATATTTTGGGAAGCCTGCAAAGTTGACAGTAGATCTTACGGAATGTGCTATCTCAAAAATAGACGGTCTGGATTTAGCTTCATGTCTTCAGCAGAAGCCGTGGCTCAAGCAACAATTACTTCTGACTCACGGTTCGGAATATTGTCCAAATCTGGAGCTGATGCTAAAAAAATGTTCACAGATAAAGTTGTTCCAATATCAACAAACTACCCATTCTTTTTCAAACCAATACAAGATGGAATGGATAGACCAAAAACAGAACTTGCTTACAGAGTACCAGCATCAAAGCTTACAAGGAAATCAATTACTGAGAATAACAAAGAACAGCTTACAGGACTCGATACAACGATTGATTGGAGAAATACAGGAGATAACTCCTACGATGGGGAAAAATTACAGCTCCTTGTTCATGATGAAAGCGGAAAGTGGGAAAGACCCGACAATATCCTCAACAGCTGGAGAGTCACTAAAACTTGTCTTAGACTGGGAAGAAGAATAATTGGCAAGTGTATGATGGGCTCTACATCTAACAGCCTTGACAAAGGTGGAGACAATTTCAAAAGCCTTTATAGAGATAGTGATGTATTAGAAAGAAACTCTAATGGCCAAACTAAAAGCGGAATGTATAGTTTGTTTATCCCAATGGAATGGAACATGGAGGGCTTTTTAGATTTACATGGCCATCCTGTTTTTAAAACACCTGAATATCCCGTAGAAGGTATTGATGGTATTGACATAGACATAGGCGTTATTGATTACTGGAACAATGAAGTTGATTCTTTAAAATCTGATTCAGATGCTTTGAATGAATTTTATAGGCAGTTTCCCAGAAGTGAAAGTCATGCTTTTAGAGATGAATCAAAAAACACTTTATTTAACTTAAACAAATTGTACGAACAAATTGACTACAATGACGGAATAGAAGTTCAAAGAGTTGTCTCAAGAGGAAACTTTAGTTGGAGTCAAGGGAAAAAAGATACAGAAGTTATTTGGTCTCCATCAAAAAACGGTAGATTTTTTTTATCCTGGATACCGCCTTTGGAATTGAGAAACAACATAGTTATTAAGAACGGAATAAAATACCCTGGCAATGAACACATAGGAGCCTTTGGCTGCGACTCTTACGATATATCAGGCACAGTTGGAGGCGGAGGATCTAATGGGGCGCTGCATGGTTTCACTAAAATTAATCTTGACGGACCTTCTAATATGTTTTTTTTAGAATATATATCTAGGCCACAAACTGCGGAGATATTTTATGAGGATGTGCTTATGGCTTGTGTCTTTTATGGCATGCCTTTGCTTGCAGAAAATAACAAACCAAGGTTGCTTTATCATTTTAAAAATAGAGGGTACAGGAATTTTAGTTTATCCAGACCTGATAAACACAAAAATGAATTGTCTAAATCAGAAAAAGAGTTAGGTGGAATACCATCATCTTCTGCTGTTATCTCTATACATGCTGAAGCGATAGAGTCTTACATTGAAACTCATGTGGGTTTTTCTCAAAATGGTTCAGGAAATATGTACTTTACAAGAACCCTTTTAGATTGGGCAAACTACGATATATCCAATAGAACTAAATTTGATGCTACAGTAAGTTCAGGGTTTGCAATTATGGCAAATAATAAATATGTAAAAAAACCTGATAAATCTGTTAAAGAAATAAATGTTACCTTTGCAAAGTACAACAACGGTGGAATAACTAGTACAATTTTGAGATAGATATATATGTACGGAGATCAAACAAGAAATGTTATAGGATTCCCTGATCAACTTGTGTCAGATGCGGAGAAGGCATCAATAGAATATGGCCTTCTTGTAGGAAGAGCTATAGAGTCAGAATGGTTCAGAAAAGAAAGCGGCACTTCTAGATTTTACAACAACAGAGACACATACCATAAGCTTAGAACTTACGCTATGGGAGAACAGTCTGTACAAAAATACAAAGATGAACTAGCTATCAACGGAGATATATCATATCTTAATTTAGACTGGACACCCGTTCCTGTAATACCTAAATTTGTAGATATAGTAGTCAATGGAATATCTAATAGACTTTTCGATGTAAAAGCTGAAGCTGTAGATCCAGTTTCAACTAACAAAAGAGCTCTCTATAAAAACTCTGTTCAAACGGACATGAGAAATAAAGATGCTTTTTCTGAGATGGGAGATATGATTAATAAGGATATGTTTAAAACTACTCCTGAAAATTTACCTGCTAATGATGACGAGCTTGATCTTCATATGATGATAGATTACAAAGATGATATAGAGATTGCTGAAGAAAAAGCAATAACAAGCATCATGAAACTTAATTCTTATGAGAGAACAAAAAGATTGATTGATCAAGATCAAACAGTATTAGGGATCTCAGCAGTCAAACATTCTTTTAACAACAGCGAAGGTATCAAGGTAGAATATGTAGATCCAGCTAATATGATTTGGAGTCCAACTGAAGACCCAAATTTTGAGGATTGCTATTATTTTGGCGAAGTAAAAAATGTAAACATAACAGAACTTAAAAAAATAGATTCATCTTTATCCCAAGAGGATATAAAAGAAATATCTAAAATGTCTTCTAAGTTTGATTCATATCAAGGTATTAGAGGCGGCTATCAAAGCGACAACTTTGATCACAATACAGCAACTCTACTTTACTTTTGTTACAAGACGGACAAGAGGATAGTTTACAAAAAGAAAAAAACAGCTCAAGGTGGAGACAAGGTGTTGAAAAAAGATGACCAATTTAATCCACCGAAAACAGAAGGAGCAAGATTTGAAAAGCTTTCAAAGAGAATTGATGTTTGGTATGAAGGCGTTTTAGTTTTAGGAACAAACAAAATGCTTAAATGGGAGGTTATGAAAAATATGGTTAGACCAAAATCAGCCATAAGTAAAACATATGCTCCATTTATTGTGAGTGCTCCAAAAATGTACAGAGGACAAATAGATTCCTTGGTAAAAAGAATGATTCCCTTCGCTGATCAAATACAGTTAATACATTTGAAGCTTCAGCAAGTTACTGCAAAAATGATTCCAGATGGTGTATATATGGACATTGACGGATTGACTTCTATAAATCTAGGAAATGGAGCAACATACACACCGCAAGAAGCCCTTAATTTATATTTTCAAACTGGGTCAGTCCTTGGTAGATCTTATACTGAAGAAGGAGAGTTTAATCATGGTAAAGTTCCAGTGCAAGAACTGACTGCATCAGGTGCAAATGCTAAAATATCCTCTCTAATAAATATGTATAATTATAATTTGGGATTAATTAGGTCTGCCACTGGACTCAATGAGGCTAGAGATGGATCTATGCCAGACGCAAATTCTTTAGTTGGAATACAAAAAATTGCTGCACTCAATAGCAACACAGCAACAAAACACATATTAATATCTGGCAAATATATCACTGAAAGACTAGCTGAATGCATTAGTTATAGACTATCAGACTTGTTAGAGTTTTCAGAAATGAAAGAAGACTTTGTCAAAAACATAGGCAAGTTTAGCGTGGAGCTCTTAGATGAAATAAAAGAATTGCACTTACATGATTTTGGCATTTACATAGAGCTACATCCGGATGAAGAAGAAAAGGGTATTCTTGAACAAAATATACAAACATCTTTATCTGCAGGTAAAATTGATATAGATGATGCGATAGATGTAAGATCAATTAACAATGTCAAGATAGCTTCACAAGTACTTAAGGTAAGAAAGAAAAGAAAAGAAGAGCTGGATGCAAAAAGAAAACAAGAAAATATACAGCAACAGTCTCAAGCAAACCAACAAGCAGCTCAAGCTGCAGAAAGTGCGAAACAACAAACAATGTCTGTAAAAATACAGACAGAGTCTCAAATGAAACAGTTAGAGTTTGATTTAGAACTTCAAAGAATGCAAAAGGAGTTTGAGTTAAAATCAATGCTGTTGGAAATGCAAAGCAACCTTAACAATCAATCACAAGCACAAAAGATTACACTCCAGGCTCAAAAGGAAAATACAAAAGAAGATAGGAAAGATCAAAGGACAGCAAAGCAAGCGTCACAACAATCAAAACTAATTCAGCAAAGAAAGCAAGATTTAGATCCTATTGATTTTGATGGTTCAGACTCTTTGTCATTGTAAATCAATGATTTGCGTGTTTGAATTTATTTAGTAATTTTGTATAAATTTAATTTAATATATTATGGAGGACATTAAAGTCTATGCCTTAGATGATGATGGCAATAGGATAGAGCCAAAGTCAGAAAGCAAGACAGAAGAAAAAAAAGAAAATACTACTGAGCAAGTTGCTCAAGAAGAAAAAGAGGTTAAAGAAGAAAATAAAATTAAAGAACAAAAACAAGATGAGTTATCACAACAAAAAGAAGAAAGTAAAGACACCGAAAAAACCGAAGACAAAGAAAATGTCTTACAGAAGGTAAGCGAAGAGGTTTTAGATAACAAAGAAAACACAGATGGTGAGGCATCTAAAAACAAAGAAGATGCTCCAGAATCTGAAAAAAAACAAGAACCAGTTGAAGATGATAATTGGTTTTTGTCAAAACTCAAAGATAGATACGACAAAGAATTTAAGTCTATTGATGAGTTTAAAGTTCTTTTAAATAGTGAAAGTAAAAAGAATCCTGATGTATCTGAAGAGGTACAAAAGTTTATGGATTACAAAAAAGAAACAGGAAGGTCCTTCCAAGATTTTGCAGAGTTGCAAAAAGATTGGAGTTCAGTTTCTGATTCAGAAGTAATCAGAGAATATTTTAAACAAACAAAACCTCATTTAGATCAGGATGATATAGACTACCTTATAAAAGAATCTTATAGTTTTGATGAAGAGGCAGATGAAGAGAAAGATATAAGAAGAAAAAAGGTAGCTTACAAAGAAGCATTGTATAATGCTAGGAACCACTTTGAAACTTTGAAGGAAAAGTATAAAGCTCCACTAGAGTCTAGTAGTGCGGACATTCCAAATAATTACAAAGAGGCTTTTAGTTTTTATAATGAATATCAAGCTCAGGTTGAAGAAGAAAAAAAGCTAAACGAAGAGCGCTCTAATTTTTTTACAAAGAAGACTAACGATTTATTCAATGACGAGTTCAAAGGTTTTGAATTTAATTTGGGTAACAAAAAACAATCAGTTAAACCTTCTGACTTAAATAGAACTAGAGAGGCTCAGGGAAATCTTAATAATTTTTTGTCTGAACATTTAGACGAAAAAGGATTTATTAAGAATCCTACAAGCTATCACCGTGCGTTATATGCGGCAATGAACCCTGATCAACTTGCAAAATATTTTTATGAGCAAGGGAAATCAGATGCCACTGGAGACATTGTTAGAGAAACAAAAAACATTGACATGTCTGTCAGGGACAATAAAGTAAATGAGGTTGCGGGGACAAAGTATCGTGTAGTTGATTCTGAAGATCAGTTTGAGTTTAAAATTAGAAAACGAAACTAACGTATAAAATTATTTAAAAATGTCTGTAACAATGACCGGAGTTGGTGGTGCATTAACCCCCGCTCCCTCGAAAGCAACGCTTTCATCGAATTATTTAGGGTCAAGTATTGAGTTTACATCTCAATATTTACCCGATGTTTATGAAAAAGAATTTGAAAAATACGGAAACAGATCCGTATCTTCATTTCTAAGACTAGTTGGAGCTGAAATGCCTTTTGCCTCTGATGTTATTCAGTGGTCAGAACAAGGTAGATTACATTTAGCTGTGACTGGAGCAACTCGTTCAACTGATACGATTACTTCAACTGCACATCCATTTAGAGTAAATCAAACTGTTATCATTAGTGACGGGACTGATCAAGATAAAGCAATTATTACTGCTGTTCCAGATGCAAACTCATTTGAGGTTAAGTCCTTTACAGGAGCAAACCTTAATGCAAGTGTAGCGAATAGTGGCCTTAAAATATTTGCTTATGGTTCTGAATTTAGAAAAGGTACAGGTGGAATGTCTGGAAGCTTAGAAGCGCCAAAAGATATTCAAACAAACAATCCTATCATTATTAAAGAAAAGTATGAAGTTAATGGTTCAGACTTAGCTCAAATAGGATGGATTGAAGTTACTACAGAAAATGGAGCTACAGGGTACTTGTGGTATTTGAAATCTGAGCATGAAACAAGACTTAGATTTGAAGACTACATGGAGCTATCTTTAATTGAAGGTGTTCCTGCTGCTTCTGGATCAGGTGCTGAAACTGCAACATTCAAAGGAACTAAAGGTTTGTTCCATGAGCTAGAAAACAGAGGCAACATTGCCACTGGATCTATAGCAGCCAGAGCTGATATTGAGGAAATTATCAAAGTATTAGATAAAGAAGGAGCTATTCAAGAAAATGTTTTATTTGTAAATAGAACAAAATCTTTTGAGATTGACACTGTATTAGCAGCGCAAAATAACTCAGGAGCTTCTACTGCATCTTATGGATTATTTGACAATAGCGAAAGCATGGCTTTGAATCTTGGATTTATGGGCTTTAACTTAGGATATGATTTTTATAAAAGTGATTGGAAATATTTGAATGATGCTACTACAGGAGCTTTGACTTCTGCTGTAGACGGAGTTCTTGTTCCTGCTGGAACTACTACTATTTACGATCAAGTTTTAGGTAAGAATGCAACTCGACCTTTCTTACATATTAAATATCGTAAGTCAGAAGCTGAAGATAGAAAGTATAAGTCTTGGGTAACTGGATCAGCTGGTACAGCTGGTATGTCTAGTGACTTAGATGCTATGCAAGTACACTTCTTGTCTGAAAGAGCACTATGTGTTCACGGAGCAAATAACTTCGTTTTGATGAAGTAATATTTTTGGATAGGATTGGGGGCCAAAGCCCCCATTCCCTATCAATTTTGAATTTAATTTAATACTTAATAAAATGCCTAGAAAAAAAACACCCCCATCGTGGGAAATAAGAGATAGAGTATATGTCTTGAATGGAGGAATGACTCCTGTTAACTACATATTAAGATCAAGACACCACTTAAATAAACCTTTACAATATTTTGACGGAAGCATCAACCGATCACTAAGATATGCTTCAAATCAAACTTCTATTTTTGAAGATGAACAAATGGGAGATGTAACTTTGCCAGCCATCATATTCAAAGATGGTAAGTTAATTGTACCAAAAGAAAATGTGTTGTTACAGCAGTTTTTGTCGCTGTATCATCCTGACAAGGAAAAGGTTTATAAAGAATTTGATGCTAATAAAGAAGCAGAGACTGAAATAAAAACAGTCGAAGAAGAATTAGAGGCAATGAATTTAGCTAAAGATATGCCGATTGAAGATCTTGAAGCTATAGCAAGAGCCGTGCTTCATTCAAAAGTTTCAACGATGGCTTCCAATGAAATAAGAAGGGACATGTTAATATATGCAAGACAAAACCCTGATAAGTTTATTGATCTTGCTAACGATGAAAACATAAACTTGAGGAATGTTGCAATTCGTGCTGTAGAAATGGGAGTTATTGCATTGAAAGAAGATCAAAGGACTGTTTATTGGAACAACAAAACAAAAGAAAAAATAATTACAGTTCCTTACGGAGAGAATGCCTATAGTGCATTAGCGGCTTTTTTCAAAACTGACGAGGGTCTTGATGTACTGCAATCAATCAACAACAGCCTATAGTAAAATCATCCATATAATAGCTGTTAATTAGGGGTCGAATAAATCGACCTCTTTTTTTTTCGTACATTTGTAGCATGATAAATCATGTTAGAAATACCGTACTTACAGTTTTGAATAAAGAGAATAGAGGGTTTATAACGCCTGCTCAATTCAACTCATATGCTAAACACGCACAGCAGCTTTTGTTTAATCAATATCTGTCAGAATATTCAAGGATGTTAACTGCAAAAAATGCAAGACAAATATCTTCAGAGTTTATGGATAGAGAAGAGATTCTTATGAAAAGGCTTCAAGCTTTTACAAAGCAGTCTTCAGTAGCTCAAAGCTTATCTAAATATGACAAACCATCAGACTTGCAGTATATAATTGCCGTGAGACATTCAAACACGGATATAGAGCAAGTTCCAAGACACAAAGAAAGATTTTTGATTTCATCAAATCTAACATCACCTAGCAATACTTATCCTGTTTTTATTGATGAAGGAAGTACTATATCGGTTTTCCCAACGACAATAACAGGAAATGTAGATTTTACATATGTAAGAAACCCTAAAGATCCTAAATGGACTTATAATTTGATAGGAGAAAATCCTGTATTCAACTCAAGCAAATCAGATTATCAAGATTTTGAGATTGACCAAGATGAGTCTGTAAATTTAATTGTAGAAATATTAAAACTTACTGGTCTTACTATAAGAGAAACAGAAGTAACTCAAGTTGCCTCTGGATTAGACCAGGCGAACACTAATAAAGATTCTTAAATATGGCTTTGACAGATCAGCAATATTACGCATCGTCATCTAATTATGGAGGATCACAGTTTGTTTCTCTGAAAGATATAGTAAATAATTTTTACTTATTCTATGTTGGAGATGAAAAAGTGATTAATAATGTAAAAAGATACGATGTAGTTTTCCATGCAAAGAGAGCGATACAAGAGTTAAATTATGATGCGTTAAGAAATGTCAAAGCACTTGAGCTTGAGTTGCCTACGGACCTGAGGCTTGAAGTACCAAAGGATTTTGTAAAGCTAGTAAGATTATCTTGGGTTGACGAAAGAGGTAGATTGCATCCATTAATGGTTGATAATAATACAACAATCGCTCAAGCTTACCTGCAAGATAATGACTATAATATATTGTTTGACGCAGATGGTAGTGCTTTATCCGGAACAAGTTATATAGATACACAACTTTCATCAATAGAAAACACAACTCAAGATGCAGCTTCTTCTCTAAGCGATGAGTTCTTTGGCGGGAGGTTTGGTTTAGCTACTGGAATAGCAAACGTAAATGGAAGATATAATTTAGATAAACAGACAGGAGTAATAAGATTTAGTTCTGAGGTAAAAGGCAAGCATGTTGTTATAGAATATATATGTGATGGAATAGATTATTTAACTGAAGATCAAATTAAAGTCAATAAGCTAGCAGAAGATTTTATTTACAAACAAATTGCATATGATGTAATTAAGCACAAAATAAATGTTCAAGAATACATCGTGAGAAGATTAAAGAATGAATCTTTTGCTGCCATGAAAAACATGAAAATAAGACTTCTTGATATTCACCCTTTTGATTTAGTTCAAACATTGAAGGGAAGAAATAAGTGGATTAAATAATGAAGCTAAAGAGTGTATTCAGCTCCGGAAAGATGAACAAGGATCTTGACGAAAGACTTGTTCCTAAAGGAGAGTATAGAGATGCCGTAAACGTTAGGGTAGTAGGGTCTTCTGGATCTGATGTTGGAGCAGTAGAAAATTCTGTTTCTAATCAAGCTCTTACGCAATTAGACTTTGGAGCTAATGCTGTTTGTATCGGATCTATTGCAGACGATGCTAATAAAAAAATATATTGGTTTGTTAGATCTGACACAGGAAGTTTTGTTTCAGAGTATGATATTGAAAACGACTCATCCACATTTATACTTAAAGACACAAGGTCTTGGAAAACAAATGTTTTAAATTTTTACAAAACTAACTTTATTGAAGGAAACATTTTAATTGACATAGACAACGATAAGAGATTTTTGTTTTTTACAGATGGAATAAACCCTCCTAGAAAAATAGAAATAGAAAGCGCAAGGCTCATAGACTCCAACACATATACAAAGTTTGACTTAGATGTTATAAAACAACCTCCACTAAACCCTCCAGTAGTTACTCTTACAAATGCATCTCCGAACGAAAACAATATAAAAGAAAGATTTGTTTACTTTGGATATAGGTTTGAATATGTTCACGGAGAGTACAGCGCTCTATCTCCATTTAGCGAAGTGGCTTTTTTACCTGGAACTTTTTCTTTTGATTTTTCTACAGGATTAAATACTTGCATGGTAAATTCTTTTAGCTCTGCCAGCATTCAATTTGAAACTGGATCAAGTGATGTAGTTGCAATAGATTTAGTATTCAAAGAAAGCAACTCAACTAATGTATATGTTATAGAGTCTTTTAATAAAGAAGATGAGTTAATAAATAACAACTCTACACACAGTTACACTTTTGACAATAGTAAAGTTTACAAAGTTTTACCAGAAAAAGAATTACTTAGAGTATATGACAATGTTCCTTTGACTGCAAAAACACAACAGCTAATAGGCAACAGAATTGTATATGCTAACTATACTGAAAACTTTAATCTTGTAGATGCTAACGGAGATTCTATCGCATTCAACATCGCTCCTTCTTTAAACTCAACAGCAATATCTTCAGGTAACGTACAGAAAAGCGTTAAAACAAACGTAGATTATGAAATAGGAATGGTTTATCTTGATGATTATGGGCGATCAACTAGCGTCATAACTTCAAAGAACAGCAAGATAAATGTTCCTTTGAGTGCGTCAAAAACACACAACAGAATCAATGTATCAATAAATCACTTGCCTCCTGCTTTTGCAACTCATTACAGGATGTATGTCAAGCAAAGCAAGTCTACATATGAAAATATATCTCCTGCTATATTTCATTTTGAACCATCAACAGGATATTCATATATACTTTTAAATGGAAACGACAAGAACAAAGTAAAAGAAGGAGATTTTTTAGTTGTTAAAGCAGACACTAGAGGTCAGAAAACTAGTTTAGTCGAGACACAAGTTTTGGAAATTAAAGAACAAAACACAAACTTCTTGGCGTTAAAAGAAGATGCAAACTACCCTGGAGCAAATGATACTCCTATAGCTGAACAAGGAGGGGTTTATATGAAGATAAAACCTGTTGGATTTAGTTTTACGACAGACGATTATGAGAGGACTGAAATAGATGATTTTGATACTACAAGCAACAGGCTTAATGATCCTTTAGCAAACTCACAAGGGGGTAGCTCTTTTATAGAAGGGCCTAACGTCTATCCAGCAAGCGCAAGTACTTCTACGGCAGCTTCAATAACAGTTGCAGGTAACTACAATGTATCAAATCAATTTTCTAGAATTACTATTACAATAGATTCTGTTTCAGGATCAGGAGATACATTTACAACAACAGTAACGCAGCTTGATAATCAAACATCTACAAACCTAACAGTAACTGGTCAAGCTATAACACCAGGAGTACCAATATCAATAAACAATGCTGCAGGCGCTACCGGTCTTACCGTAGATTTTGCTTCATCAACTGGCCACACAGTTGGAGATAAGTGGACAGTAAACGCTAGACCCTCTACATTTTCATACTCAAGAAACAGCAAGGCTTTTGCTACAATCAGATCTTTTCCGAAAGCATCAGAAGATATTCCTTTAGGAACAGTTATTAATTTTACATATGATGAATACAATGAATCAGTTCAGTTTGTAACTCACGAGTTTGTTTCTGATAGAACATATGTTAATCTTGAGGAATGGTATCACGAAAGTGGTGCAAAAGCAACATTGACTGCCAGTATAGATGAGAGCAGAATATTTTTCGTTAGGGGAACTTATGGAGGAGACAGTTCTAATATAACAAACAATACAACGGATGACCTGCTAATGGTCATAAGATCTTTGGGAACACAAAATAACGATTTTGATAGCAAGGTTAAAGTCAAAACAAATGTCATATATCTTGAAAGACAAAGCACAGATATTCCTACGTTTGAAACCAGAGCTGAAGATAAAAATGACGAAGTGTTTTATGAGCTTCCGAAGACATATCAAATTACAAATGGTTATCATACAGTTGGATCTCCTGGCACATCACAAACACACCTTGTAGCTGCCAGTTTAACTTTAGAATTTTTTAACTGTTTTTCTTGGGGTAACTGTATAGAGTCTTATAAAGTAAAGGATGATTTCAATGCAAAGTTTTTTAAATTAGAAAACAGACCATCTGCAAATCTCAAAGATTACAAAAAAAATCACAGAACGACATCGCTTACTTACAGCAATGTCTATGATCAGACCACAAAATATAATGGCCTTAACGAATTTAATCTTTCGACTGTTAATTATAAAGATCTTGACGATTTCTATGGAGAAATTAGCAAGATAGTTTCTAGGGAAAATGATCTAACTGTTTTTCAAGAGAACCGTGTAAGTAAAATTTTATTCAACAAAAACGTATTGTTCAATGCAGACGGCACAGGAAATGTTTCATCAACTAGCAGTGTCCTTGGACAAGACGTACCATATCTAGGAGAATATGGAGTTACTTCAAACCCTTTTGCTGTCACCTTGTGGGGTGGTAGAATATATTTTGTTGACGAAAGAAGACGAGTAGTTTGTAGATTATCACAAGATGGCATCACTCAAATATCAGACTTTGGTATGATTGATTGGTTCAATGATAATTTAGGAACAACCCTGCCGCCTCTTGGAATAGGATCTTATGACCCTAGAGATAGGCAATATTCTTTGTCTTTAAAAGGGACTCAAGAAGAATGGAGAGAAGACCAAGTTGAATGTGAAATACTTTATGATTCTGGTGATTTTGATTCTGATGGAATTGTAAATTCTCTTGATCCAGACGATGATAATGATGGGACTCCAGACACTCAAGATGCCTTCCCATTTGATGCAAGTGAAACTACAGACTCAGACGGAGACGGTATTGGTGATAACGCAGATACCGATGACGATGGAGACGGAATACTTGATACTAACGAAAGTAGTGTTGCAGCAAGAACAAACGCTAACGAAGAGCTTACTTTAGATACTGACTCTGATGGTATTTTAGATTTTGCGGATCCAGATGATGATAACGATGGATTAAGTGATATAGAAGAGGCAGCTCTAGGTACGAATCCATTACTTGCAGACACCGATAGCGACTCTGTAAATGATAAAGATGATGCATTCCCAACAAATGCTTCAGAATCAGTTGATACAGATGGAGACGGTATAGGAAATAATGCAGATCCAGACGATGATAACGATGGAGTATTAGATTCATCTGACGCTTTCCCGTTAGACTCTAGTGAAACCACAGACACAGACTCAGATGGAGTTGGAGACAATGCAGATCCAGACGATGACAATGACGGTATTCCAGATGTAGATGAAGTTGATACAGATAGAGAACCCCCTGTAGATGATATAGATACTGACGATGATAATGACGGAGTTTTAGATGTAAATGATGCTTTCCCATTAGATCCTACCGAGACAACCGACACAGATTCTGATGGCACGGGAGACAATGCTGATACTGACGATGATAACGATGGGGTTTTGGATACACAAGACGCATTCCCTCTTGATCCAACAGAAACCGTAGACACAGACTCGGATGGGACTGGAGATAATGCAGATACGGATGACGATAATGACGGAGTTTTAGACACTCAAGATGCATTCCCGCTTGATGCGACAGAAACTACGGATACAGATTCCGATGGGATTGGGGACAATGCAGACACAGATGACGATAATGATGGAGTTTTAGATGTACAAGATGCGTTTCCATTAGACTCAACGGAAAGTGTGGATACAGATAGCGATGGCATCGGTAACAACGCAGATACGGATGATGATGGAGACGGAGTAGCTGATTCAAGCGATGCTTTCCCATTAGATCCAACAGAAAGTGTTGATACAGATTCCGATGGAATAGGAGATAACGCTGACACGGATGATGACAATGATGGAACGCCCGATACGTCAGATGCATTTCCACTAGATCCGTCAGAGACAACTGATACAGATGGTGACGGAACAGGCGATAATGCAGATACAGATGATGACAATGATGGCACTCCAGACTCTTCTGATGCGTTTCCGCTAGACGCAACTGAAACTACAGACACTGACAGTGATGGTGTTGGGGACAATGCTGATACTGATGATGACAATGATGGGGTACTTGATAGCGCAGACGCTTTTCCTTTAGACGCAACCGAAACTACAGATACAGATTCTGATGGTATCGGAGATAATGCTGATTTAGATGATGATGGAGATGGGATAAGTGATGCTTATGAAACACAGCTAGGAACAAATCCTTTAGACAGCACAGATACTCCAACAGATACAGATTCTGATGGCATACCAAACGCCATAGATACAGATGATGACAATGACGGGACTCCAGATACCAGTGATGCTTTCCCTCTTGATTCTACAGAAACAACAGATAGCGATGGAGATGGTACGGGAGATAACGCCGATACAGATGATGATAATGACGGAGTTTCAGATGCAGATGAAATAGCTGCAGGAACAGATCCTTTGGATAGTACTAGCACGCCTCCGGACACAGACGGAGATGGAACTCTAGACTATTTAGATACGGATGATGATAACGATGGAGTCTTAGATGTGAATGATGCTTTCCCACTAGATGCCTCTGAAAGCGTAGATACCGATGGAGATGGTATTGGTAATAATGCCGACACGGATGATGATAACGATGGGCTAACTGATGCTCAAGAAGCAACAGCTGGGACAAATCCATTGCTTGCTGATACAGACAGCGACTTTATAGTTGATTCTGTTGACCCTGATCCTTTAGATTCGTCTAATCCAACAGTGAGTGATACTTCAGGTTCAGGAAGAAGCTCTTCTTGCACTACGCCAGAAACGCATCACTACTTTCCAAATGCTCAACCTCTTTATGGATCAGGCAGCAGCACTTCTAACAGTTCCTACAGACTATCGGGAGACTTTTATAACGACAATGTTACTCAGACAGATTCAGCTTTATCAATTATCCCCAAAGGGTCTTCGGCAATCACAATAGGCGACAACATATATCTAAGTACTACAGCATCTGGAGGCGCAGGAACTGTTTTAATATCTTCTCTTAATTTAACAGACACTCCTAAATTTAACGATGGGATTAACGGAAACTCTGTTGGATTAACATTTAATGACAGGCTTATTACAAAAGCAGCAGCTGTAGCTGCAGGTTACACGATAGGAATAATGAGAAACCAAGATGAGTCTGTAAGACCTTTGACTGGTCAAAGTGTAAATGATATACCTGATGATGCAATATTACAAGCACACACTACTGATCTTGGAACAAATCCAAACAATGGTTTTCCAGCACCAAACAACGTAAACAGTGCGGTTGCAATATGTGTGCCTATAGGATTTAAAGAAATTACAATTTTAAGATCAGTAAATACAAATTTACGAGACACAAGTTCAAACAATGATCAATTACATCCAAGTTTAGTAAATACATTGCATACTCATTGCGGTGACCTATGGTTTGAGGTAACTTCAGGATTAAGTTCAACTCAACAACCAATAACTACAGGCACTGACTCTACAGGTTTAAATGGACCTGTTCAAGCGGTAGCTAATCAATCTCTAACATTCCCTCAAGTAACCGCTTATACCGAACCTAGTGGACAAAGTACTGTTACATTTTCAGATAAATATCAAGAAGTAGATGGAGGAGATGCCTTTAAGGTGTCCGGCGTAACATCTATATCAGGGGGACTTAGTAGCTTCAACACAAGAATTGGACCCCTATTTAGACAGCACGGATTTAATCAAGAAACAATTAAAATCCACACATATTATAATACGCTTCCCCCTGTTACTGTAAATATTAAAAACAGAGATTTTGGACAAACATATAGCAATACAGCTCAAATAGTCGCTTCAGCACCATCAGGAGATATAGGGTCTGGAATTACTATTGACTCAAATGGAAATATTTTAGTGACCTCAATGGGTAGTACAACTTACGCTTCTTCTGTTTCTCACCCTGACGATTCTTCTATTGTCATAGGAACAGGAACTAATTTCAAAGCTCAATTTATAAAACTTGATACATTAGGAGATTTACAATGGGAACTTCAAAGAACAGGGTCTGGCAATAACAATACTTATCCAGCTACTATCGGTAAAACAGAATCTAGCCCTGGATCTAACAGCACTACAGGATCTGCACTGCCTTTTAGTCAATGGGGTGATACTACAGTTATAACAAATGGAACTTCCACTTTAAATGCCAATGCTGGGTTAAAGCTCATAGGCGGATCTTTCTTTGATAAGTTTGCTAATGTAAGCGGAACTGTAGATGCTACAATTACAATAGTAAAAACTGTTATAGATTTTGTGCCAAAATATGGATTGTTAATTACAACAAGCAGCACACCACCTTCTATTTCTAATGCAGTTACGTCAATATTTTACGAAAGAGTCTATTTTAACAACACGCTAGAACCATTTATTGGTAAAACTTTAACTATTGACAATACAATATCAACCTCTGGTTATTTTACAGGACAACCTCAAACTACAAGATACACAACTAATTTTAATAATGTTAATGACTTTGCGTTCCTAACGTTTACTTCAAGTACTTATACTGGTTCTGGATGTTTAAATGTAGGGGATTCGTACATCATAAGCGGAACAGATGGCACAAACTCTTTCTCTGGTACTTGGGAGATAGTAGATGGCTCACAGAATATGGCACAAGGAAAAGCAGTCACTCAAATGATTGCTAGCATTTGGAGCTGTGGAACCGGTGGAAGTTCTAATGCTCTAGCTTCTAGCCAAGCTAACCACCAATATTGGTTTATATCAAGGGTTGATTCAAATGGGGTTGATCATAGTGCAGCGATGGAAAAGTTATCTAAAGAGCTAAGCCTAAGCGGTACAACTAATCCAAATTATTCAGGCAATCAACCAACAATAACATTTGGAATAAATCCTTCTCCTTAAATTTTATTTGGATGTAAGATAAAAATATATAGATATGAAGTTTAGATCAGGATATAAAGTAGTTAAAACATTAAGAAAATACATAAACGGTAAGCCTACAAACATTACCAAAAACAATGTCTCTGGCCAGCCAGATTATATTGAAAAATATTTATCTGATGATTGCCCTGTAAATCCGCTGCCTTCTGGAGTGACACAAACAACAACTACTCCTGCAGCGCCTAGCATGCCAAACCCAACGCAAACAGGTACAAACAACTACACTGTTTCATTTAGCGAATATGTAAAAGGCTGGACTTCTTTTCACTCTTGGATACCAGAGTCAATGGTAAACATGAATGGAGATTTTTTTACATTTAAAGACGGGCAACTATACAAACACCATGCCAACGATTTAAATAGAAATACTTTTTATGGGGCTGCATATGATACTGAGCTAGAGTTTGTATCCAATGATGGTCCATCTGACGTAAAAATATTTAAAACAGTAGAGATTGAGGGAGACACAAAAGATTTTGATGTTACAATTACAACTGATTTAGATTCTGGGCATATTAATAAAAATTCTTTTGAGAAAAAGGAAGGCTTCAATTACGCATATATCAGAAGAAATACAAATGACGAAGTAAAACCAGAACTCCTTTCTGTTCAAGGTATAGGTTCAGTTGTTTCTATACCAACAGCGACAACAGTAAAATTTTCTTTAGTTCCTTCAGAGATTTCTGTAGGAGATGCGCTGTATAAAACAACCGGAGCTTCTACTTTTACAAAAATAGCAGACATAACTGCAATAAATAAAGAAACAAACACATTAACTGTGTCAAGCACAGGAGCGGCAGTTAATGATTATTGCTTTGCAGCAAAACCTCCAATAGCTGAAAGCTTTGGGCTAAAGGGATATTTTGCAAATATTAGAATAAAAAATAATAGCACATCTAAAGTTGAGGTATACTCTGTAAATTCAGAAGTAGCTAAAAGCTTCCCTTAATATTTAGTATATTTGCATTAGTGAAATTTAATTTAAGAGCAATACAAAATCAGGACTATGAAAAAGTCCTTTTAAAATGGTGGAAAGATTGGGGATGGGAAGCACCCCCAAAAGATTTTCTACCAGAAACGGGCATAATTGTTTCAAAAAATGGAGTTGACATTTGTGCTGGATTTATTTACCTTACAAACTCAAAAGTTGCTTTGACAGAGTTTGTAGTGTCGAATAAAGAATATAGAGAAAAAGACAGAGGCAAGGCTTTAGATTTTCTTTTAGATTGTCTACTTGCTTTGGCAGAACAAAATGGGTGTAGATATGCTCATGTAATATTGAAGAATGACAGCTTGATTAGACGGTATAAAAAAGCTGGATATATTTTATCAGACAAAAAAGTAACCGAAATGTTAAAAGTATGGCAATAGCAACCGGAACAGCAATAGCAATAGGGGCTGGTGTTGCGGCTGCAGGAGGGGCGGCACAAGCTATATCAGGTGCTGCAAGAGCTAGAAGAGCAAAGAAAGCTATAGATAGTTTCCAAAGACAAGATCTTAACAATGCCTTTACTGATATGCGTGTTTCTACTTTAGGAGCAGAACTACAAACAGAAGAAGCACAAAGAAGATTTGCTACATCAGTTGATGCCTTGGCATCTGGAGGTGTAAGAGGATTAGTTGGAGGTTTAGGAAGGCAAGAGCAACTTCAGCAACAATCACAAAGAGCTATAGCTGCTGGACTAGATATGCAGCAAACACAAATCGACAGACTTAGAGCACAAGACGAGGTCAGGCTAAGGGAAATGCAAGAAGGCAGGGAAGTGCAGCAGTTAGGCGCTCTTTATGGAGAGCTTGCGGCAGGAAGACAAGGATTTCAGGCTGGTCTTAGTTCTATTGTACAAGCTGGTGGTTCTTTGGCTGCAGGCAGTATGAACCCAACAGAAATAGGCGGTCCAAGAGCAAAAGATCTTACGGCTTTGGCAAGCACTGCTCCTGCTGCAAACCTAATACAACAGGGACAAAACCCATTAGCTCCACTACCAATAGCCGCACCGGCAGGATTAAGCCAGGCACAAATTACATCTGGTCTGCAGGATGCGATTAGAAGAAGGAACCTATAGCCATAACAAAATAATAAGATGAGTAGAAATTTTGATACATTTTTTAGAGCGGCTTACGAGGCAAACAAGCCTGTTGATCTAGGCTTTGGTGATGCTTTAGGTAAAATGGTTGACAGAAAAATTCAGGTTGATGAAATAAATCGTGAGAATGAAAAGATAGCTTTTGAAAGACAAAAAGAATTTGAGAAAGCTAGAGCTGAGTTCAAGACTAAGATGAGCGAAACTTATGATCAATTTGTTTATGAGGACCAGTTTGATGACACAGGGTTGACAGACTTAGACAATGCTGCAGCCAAACTACAAGGAGAAATAAGAGATGTTTACGAGTTGAATGAGTTTGCTTTTAGGAATGGTTTTATAGATGAATCTCAACTAACGGTAAGGAATAATAAAGTTAAGGGTCAAGTAATGCAGTTTAAAAACTTGACAGGGGACATAAACAAATATTTAGCAGAGGCTGATAAGCTCGAAAAAGAAGGCAAGGGTAGCGTTCTAAACGATATGAAAACAAAATTATTAGATGAGTTTTCAGGTAACGTAAAATTTGGAGCTGGATTAGATGGACTTACAATGTCTACAAAAGACGCTGAGACAGGAGAAACTAAGTCTATAAACATGGGTCAGTTTAAAAAGCTGATCACTACAAGCGAAGGAGTTGACACTCAAAAAGACATTGATGATATTATAGATTTGGGTGGCTTTAATGAATTTGTTACAGGTAATAAAAAGATTAAAGACTTTACTTCTATACTAGATAACTTTGATAAAGAAGGAAATGTTTTTGATGTAGCATTATCTGGTAAAAGTGATGAACAACTGCTGGATATGATGTATAAATTAAATTTAGCGGATGATGATCCAAAAATGGCTGCAAGTAAAGGGCAAAGATTAGTGCAGGGTGAGGATATATTTTCTTTTAAAGCTACAGAAGAAGATAAAACTAAAATTAAAAAAGCATTAAGAGATGAGACTTTGAAGCAGCTTGAGCTGAAAAGACAGCAAGCTTTTTATGAAGATCCTAAAGCTATAGTGGCTTATAGAAACAAGTTGGATAAACAAAAGGATCCCATTCATACCCAGGGAATGGAGAAGAGAAAAGTTACAATAACCAACGCAGACGGAACTGTAACAGAAGAGGAAAACAGTTTTGACACATACATGCCTAAAAGAATACCTGGCAAACCATCTGGTATTAACATAAGCTATGCACTAAAACAATCAGAGGCTGGTTCGGGCGAAAGCGCATTTGTCTCTGGGTTGTTAAAAAAGATGAACGACAACTTAAAGCCTGGACAGCAAACAGTTGGTGTTGATGCTGTTAAAAAAGCTACCTTACTTCAGGGAGAAAGAAATAAAAATACTGGACAATGGACTTTTAGAGTAGGAATAGATCTTACTGAAGGAATACCATATAATCAAGTCGGATCAGCACCAGTTGAGTATGAAGGAGGATCTTACGCAGATGTTATTGAAATTAATCCTGGTAGCCTAAAAGAAATAAACATGTTTTATCAAAATCTAACAGGAAAACAATTAAGCAATACATCCCAGCAAGAGTTTTTAAAATCACTAGAAGCCAAGAAAGAAGCAGGTAAAGATTTGACTTCACAAGAGGCAGCTGAATTAAGAAAATCTAACCAATTTGGGTCTTTGATAAATTCAAAATTAAAAAGGTAAAAGATGACTGGCGAACAACAAACAAATGATCCGAAAAATCCAACGCCACAAGTAGATTTGGGTTCCTCTAGGCCTGGGATGGAGTTTGACTCTGTCTTAGATATTGTTTGGAGCGGTATGCTTGACACAGGATTTTCAGGGAGCCGAGGAGAATTTTTTACTCTTTTATGTACAGACCCAGAGGTCTTAGATTTGTCATTTGATATGATGTCTAGCACTGGTTTTAAAGGAACTAAAGATGAATTAGCTGGACTGTTAGGAATAGTAGATCCTGAGCCTGTAAAAAAAAAAGAAGATACGGATTTAAAATTAGAGGATACTTCTTCGGAGTTACCAAAGATTGAAGTTCCAGAGGTAAAGACAGGGACAACTGCCGAAACAGACATAATAGATCCTGAAGAAGAAATTTACAATAAAGCGGGTAAAGGTGAGGCTTTCTTAAATTTTTTCTCACAAAACATAGATGCTGGATTAGCTCAAGGAAACAGCGTAAGCGAAGTTGTTGAGTTAATGAAACAAGGTAAAAATTTTACACCAGAAGATGTTGATGAGCTAATCAAGTCTGCCGAACAGATGGAAAATCTACCTCCATCTGAAGAAATGATAAAGTTTACAAAAGCTGTAGAGGAAAACGGAGGAGACAACTTTGCGTTTTTAAAAACCCTTGCAGATTTTGATGACGATGTAAATTCTTTTAAAGTTTTAGCAGAAACAGGGATAAGAAGTTTTGTTGGAATGGGAAAGGCAGCTTACGAGGAGCCCCTCCTTACAGCAGGAGGAGGTGTTGTTGGTATCGCTGGAGGACCAACAGGAACTGTAGTGGGAGCTATGTCTGCAGCAGGAGGTCTGATGGAAACTTCTGTTTCTTTTATAGAGTTCCTTAAAGAAGAATTAGGAGACAAAGATTTCAATAGAGAGAATGTTATTGAAATACTTAACGATGACGAAAAAAGAAAAAG
>Ga0160422_10000128_pt1 | contig 41893 bp, 62 predicted proteins | sample Fk160mmetaG_FD_108192 | JGI IMG/M metagenome (GOLD analysis project Ga0160422, IMG submission 108192) | Marine microbial communities from the Central Pacific Ocean - Fk160115 60m metaG | ecosystem: Environmental > Aquatic > Marine > Oceanic > Photic zone | place: The Central Pacific Ocean... | reverse complement strand
TGGATAACAGTAGGATTCCAAGCATCAGTATAAAGGAAGTAATCGCCATCTTTAACTTGTCCATTACAAAACATTTCTCCTATTTGCTCTAACTGTTTGCTCTTGTAAACATTAGTACCACCAAAGTTTAAAAAAGCACCAGGAGTGGTTGCTTGTGGAGTATCACCTCCGCTTATTACTGTTACTTCTTGGTTAGTTGCACGTCTCAACTGTTTAGGAAGATATTCCTTCCATTGTTTTGTATAACGTGTTTCTACTGCTTCAATGTCTACTATGTATATCAATTTAGTTTCCTTTTTTTGAATCTTGCAATTCTACGCCTTTTCCTTTCAGCTCTTGCGGCTTGTGGATCCAAGAAGGCCGAATATGCACGACTCTTGTTATCATACAGATCTTTCTCATTAAATCTGTAACCTTCAAACCTACAAAAGTTTTTAAACTTTTCCAGGTCGTCAAAAATCTTTACAACGTCAGGGTTTTTAGCAAAATAAGACACGTCAAGTTCTCCTCTTCTATTTGCTGTATACGATATGTGCACCATTTTCTCCATCTTCAGAAACGTCTATGTGGACTTCTCTGCCTGGATACTTTTCATTAATTTGTGTATAAAGATCATCACTGATCATTTCACAAGACTTGTAATCTAATTCTAAAGTTTTTTCTTGATAAAGTTTTTCTAACCATCTCTTGAATTGTATAAATTCAATATCTCTGTCATCATGGAAAACTTCAATTGCTACTTTGAAATGAAATATGTGTCTGTGTGGATAACCTAAAAAGGACACATCATATTCATCACCTGTTGCTAGTTTAGGATCTTCTAGTGCCGCAGGATACTTATGTATTCCTTCTTTTCTAAAAGTAACCCAAATCATTCTTTTTGCATCTTTCATCCTACTTGCCTCTCCTATTTCTTTGTATTTTTGCCTTATCATTTCCCTATAAGGAATATGTTCTTCTTTATTACTACTATCATCTATTATAGCATTACTGTCCCACATTGTCAACCTCTTCCAATGGTTCATCTTTTGAATATTCTTTCCAATCTGTGAAATTGGCGTCTAGCTTTAAATCTTTTACATTGTGTATCCAAACACCTTTGTTAGAAAATTTAAAATCATTGTCATCAATCTTTACACAGGCATTTTCATTTAAGTTATCAATCTTAGGCATCTTTACACTTATCTGTGAAATAAAGTTTTCAAATCTGTTGTAATCAAAATTAACTATGTGTTCGTGATACTTAACATCATAATCTAGTGTCACCAACCAACCTTCTTCAAGTAATGGCATAAGCATATCATCCCAGTCTTCCTTTTGATCATCATTTGTAGGATTGAAACTTTGATTTGCACCTAAGTAAATGTGTTTACAATCATTTTCTCTTGCTTTGTCCATAACATCAATTGAAAACTTTATGCCCACTACAAACAAAGTTTTCATGCCGTATGCAGGAGTCTTTTCAACTTCCACACCAGTAAAGAACTCTACGTTGTCTTTTATACCATTTTCATATTCACGTTTCACATGAAGCTCCCGTCATTTATATCTCCATTGAATGCAATACTAATTCTATCTCTGTTGCTCATGTTTACTCCTGCATTGTGCAACAAGTAACTTGGAAAACATACTAGCTTTCCTGTTTCTGGTTTGATTCTAAATCTTGTGCTATTCCATTCATTAGGACTTTTAATATATCTATACGGAACTGCTTGATCATACAACTGATGTGGACTGAACAAAGTTAAGTTGCCACACTTCTCACTTGCCTGTGCATAATAAACACAACTTAGAACATTTCTATCGTGCATATGGACCATGTTAATATTAGTTGTTGCACCTGCTGGATAATTTATATTCACCCATTCATTCTTTATTTGAATAGGACAGTTAATGGTGTAGTACTCTTCCTGTACCTTTTTAAACATATTACTGACTGCATCTTTAAGTTCTTTAAAAGCAGGATCGTCAATCCGCCAATCACTTTGCCAACCACCATCTTGTTCACCCCAAGTTTGTGCTTTCTTCATTCTATAACAAGCATCAACAATAGACTTGTTATCTAAATGTAGATAGTCTTCTAGTAAAAGAGTTGAAAAGAGTGCGGTATGTTGCATTAGTGTCCTGCCAGTTTATCCTTGAGTGCTAACTTAATTTTTTTGTGTCTTTGTAGTAGTTCCTTGGTTTCCCAAGTTCTATCCTTTTTTCTGTCATTTGTGATCTCTATAACTTTCTTGTCATAGTATCTGTGTTCGTGTTCTAATTTTTTTTCTGCTTTACTTTTGTTCATTTTCTAACTCCTCCAACTTACTTTCTTGTAAGTCTTCTGTGTCTGTTTCAGCAACCGGCACACTATCAGCATCATCAAACAAAGCATTAAATTGTGTTTGGGCATTAATAGTTTTTTTACCTGTTGCTCCTCTAGTGCCTATGATAGACAACCAGAATCTTGAATATTCCTCAATGATTGCTTCTGCTTTACCTCTATCGCTTGTACTAAAGATAGCATCAATAACATCACGGAAATAAAGTCTGTCAAATTTTTCTTGTACCAACATAGCAGGATATATACCATTGTCATAGCATCTGTTAGCTTCTTGTACTGCATTGATATGATGCCATACGTTGTGTGCCATCTGTATTGCATAACTGAAACTATCCCAGCTTGTTTTTCCTTCCTTGCCAATCTTGTTTAAATCACCTGGAGCATAAATGCAAATATCTTTTACAAGTATATCCTTTGATACAGGACTGTCTTGGAAGTTTTTAAATATTCCATCTTGCAGTACACCATCTTTAAATAATCTTGTATCACTTGCATACTTTTTATCATCTATGCTAGGAACCATTCTATATACCCACTTTGTTCTATCAAGTGTTTCTGTTTGTATATACAGTTGTCCATTAGCAGTTGCTAAGAAAGGACTTGCACAATCAAATGTAATTGTAAAGTTTTCGTTGTGATACTTTCTAATTGCTCTTTGTAAGTCTGTTAATAATACTGCCCATTCTAATTTACTAGTTCCTAAGAAGTGCATAAAATCATGCAATCCTTTTTCCAGCAAACCATCAAAACGTAATGCAACAATTCTTTTAAGCACCAAGTGTATATCACACATATTCTGGCCACCCATTGACCAACCATTAAAGTGATCTGTGTATTTCTTAGGATCACAATAGTCTTTCATCTGTTGATACCAATCTTCTGCATCTGTATGGTTTTCACCTTGCAATACATTTAAGAACTTGCAATTACCATTTCTATTTTTCATAAAATAGTCATTGTTTATTCTTGTGGCGTTTACGGCTTCTTGATACGTAGTGATTCCAGTTGCTTTTTGTCCAGCTTCTGACCTTGACACCCATGCAGGAATATCAAGTATCATTCCATAGTCCATATACTTGTCCATCCAAGTAAGAACTTGTTCACGTTTCTTCTTTGCTTTAGGACAGTTAGGATCTTTCCAGTCACCTTCCCAAACACCTTTACCTATCTGGAAGCCTCCTGAATCTCCAAGCAACCAACTGTTGTTGCGATCTCTGTTTCTGATCATGTCTTCTTTTGGAGAGTTTTTGTTTACATCTAACTCGGCGTGTCCTGCCGAATATAAACTCCAATGATAGTTGAACATACTAGCTTTAGGTTCAAGCCAGTTTAGACTTTCTACTTCTGTTGGAAAGGATTTAGGAATACGTGATCTTTCTACGTACTCCTCATATCTTTGCTTACCTATAAAGGTTGCAAAAAACCCACTAATGGCAGGGAGAAAAACTGCATAATCTTTTTGTGCATTAGTAAGATTTGTATTCACTATCCTCTCCTACTTAGACTGTGCAGGCAAAATGTAATTGTACTCCGCAAGTCCACTATCAACTGTTATCTGCATAGCACCTTGATCTGAAATCTTCATTGTAAGTTTTCCATCAAGTCCAAGTATTGCTTGTACCTGTGCAACAGGCCAACTCCATGCGTGTTTAAGTGCTCCAGCAATACCTTTTGCAAAATCAAATGATCCTGCGTGTGTACTGTGATCACCAAAGTAAAATACTAAATTATCATTTTCAGTTTTTACTGTAAACACAGTTTCTTCAGAATGTGCCGCACTCTGCAACTTCATTCTTTGAATACTTGCAATAGTTGGTTCAATTTCTACTTCCCAACTTGCACCTTTAAACTTAACACTCTTAAGTTTTTCGTTGATGATCTCTTGATTCATAAATCTGTAATCATTCTGGAAATCACCTGCTTCATTCTCAAAGTGAATGTGTGTAGGAACTTCTTCACCATTCCTTGTTGCTTTCTCAACGGAAAGTTTTGCATTTTTTTGATACTCTGGATTCTTCAAATGCAAAGCAAGTTTATCCAAATTGGGCATACCAAACGTTGCCGCAAATTCATTCACAGGGCTTTTTGTATTTGCAGTTAAGATAACACTTCTATCTTCTGCCATACTATCAATTTGTGTAGATTGATCATCGCCTGTCACTTTCACTAGATTCAAAAATCCTAGTGAGTGTGTATGAGCAACCATATCTTGTAAGATGTCTTTCATCAGTTTTTCTCCTTAGATTGTTTATTGTACAAAAGATTTGTCATTTAGTCAAGTCCTTTTGTTGACTTAGGTAGTCAAATAGTTTTACTTTTGGTGACCATCCTAAATTTGTTAATGTTGAAATGTCTGCTTTATTGCATAACCTTTCATGTTCGTCCCCCAATTTTCGATCAACTTCTAGATCTAAATAGGTTACAATTTCTCCTAATGGTGTGCTTTCACCTGTGCCAATATCAACTACTCCTTTTACATCTCTGTTCATAAGAAAGCAAATGGCACTACACACGTCATCAATGTGTATAAAATCTCGTTTATGGTTTGAATGGATATAGGAAAGTTCGTTGCGGAGTAATCTAGGGATAAACATATTGGGCCTTTGCTGACTGTTACTATATATAGTGCAAAAACGTAAACCTAAACTGTTTCTTGGTGCAAGTTCTTCCACAGTCTTTTTAGTAAGTGCATAAGGATTTCTTTCTGGTTCCTTTGAAGTGCTTGAACTGGCATACATTATTCTTGTGTCTTTGAAATGATCAAATATCCTTTTGGTTGCAATTACATTGTTCTTCCAGTATTCTTTAGGATTTTCTAAACTCTTTCTAATTCCAGAAGATGCCGCTAAATGTATTACCAAATCCACATCATAATTTAAATCACAGGTTACCAAATCGTTGCCGTCGGACTTGTCTATTGTGTATACTTGATGTGCTTTCAAGTGTTGCAATAAATGTGATCCTACGTATCCTTTGCTACCTGTTAATAATATTTTCAATCTTCGTCTCCAAGTGGATCCATGTCGTAGTATGTGTCATCTGCAAGTTCCATGTCGTCATCATTGTTTATAACCTTTACAGATTTGTTTTCCCACTTCATGATTATTTCATTTATCCTACCCATAGGATAATTTTTGTGTACAAGTTCTTCACGATATTCTCTTAGCTCAGCTAAGATTTCTTCTATCTCCCCAGCCATCTTTTTACTCCTTCGATTGGATTGCGTAAACCTTCATATGTTTCATCAATGAAACTAATATGTTTTTCTAGTTTTATTTTTAAGCCTTCAACTTCGTTGTCTATTTTGTCTAACCGTTCGTGAATTTTATTCATCTCGCTTAGAAACACTTGTTTGTTTTCTTCCATATATTTTTTCATTTCTTCATTTAGATCCATTTGTAACTCCAAAATGTTTGTATGTTGATTGAATACATTTTGCTTGATAATAACAGTCTGCTAGTGCATTGTGCATTTCTTCCTGTATTGCTTTACGTGGATCACTTGGCATCATGCTGAAGACAGTTCTACTATCTCTGATTTGCCAGAAGTTCCACGGACAAGGCTTTTTAATGTTCTTGTATAAATTTTGTAATATTGCATAATCAAACAACGGACCTTGACACCATAGTTGGTCAACACCCACACAGAACTTGTTGAGTGCTTTTGTAAGTTGATCCATGTTGACACGATCCTTGTGTTCTCCAAATGCTTCGTCTTGAATTTTTTGTGGTTGTTTGGTCCACCATTCCATTGTATTGTCGTCTATGGTTCTGCCTAGTTTTTCTGATTGTTCTTCAATATCACAACGTAGATATAATCCATTATGAGGCTCTTCATCAGTGTAAGGATCAAACTTAATTGCTCCTACTGTGATAATAACACTATCCGGCTCAACGCCTAGTGTCTCTAAGTCTATCATTCCGTGTGTTGCCATACTATACCAACTTCATTAAGATGATTACTTGTATTATTAAAACTGCAATCGGTACAATGGTTCTTATAAGTTCCATTATATGATTGTACTCGTCCAGCTTTCTTTCAAGTCTATTTCTTTTAGCTTTCATCTGCGCCTCCAAAGTCAAAAAGGTTATTAAATGTGTTCTTTTGTAATGTACTTGCTATGTCATAGTTTAGCACACCAATCAAGTTTCCAAGTTTATTATCAATGATAGTTTCTTCCATAGCATCATTATCAAATGGAAGTTCTTTAAACCAATCAGGCAAACGTAGTTCATCTGTTGGATATGCAACACTTGTATATCCTAATGGATTTGTTTTAAGTTTACATACAATAACTTTCATACCATCAACAATCTCTTGCGAATATTTGTCACCGTTCATTCTTTTTAATGTGTTCCAGTTTATACTTGCTCGAACGTGTCCGGGCATATTTGCTTTGCCTTCACGTTGTTCCTTTCTCATGTAATCACCTATTCTGTTTGCACGTTTAGGCGATCCTTTTTCATAACCAGGACGAAGTTTGAATTCAGTTCTAAATTCACTGATACGTTCCAATATATCAGTTTCACTTTTTTCTTGCAACACCATCATTAATATTTCACTTAAAAAGTCTTGCATGAATACTGGAGTGTCTGAACGTTTAAGATCAAGACCCATAGCTTTTACTTTTCCTGGCTTGCCATCTACATCTTTACGTTCACCTTCATCATCATATATCAATGCCGCATAACGTTTCTTTGTGATATACAATCCGGACTCTGCAACAATCTCTCTACCAGCCGCAATCACATCTGATCTGCTTTTAGGACAATGAAATGCCTCCATCATAAACTTGCCAAATGTTTTGTTTGCTTCTCCACAAACTTGATCATACAATTTAATGACACTATCCTTGGTCCAAGGAATCTGTCCTGCTTCTATTTCTTTTTTCAATATAGGGAACGCACTAAAATACACCGAGTCAGTATCACCATATATAATGCTATCACCTACGTGATCATATGTACCTGTAATAACTTTGTTTACTTCTGCCGCCATGTGTTTTGCAATAGCTCTGCCTGTAAGTGTAGTTGACTGTCCTATACGTTTATCAAAGAATCTACAACCAGGATTTAGTATTGCACCATATAAACTATTTAGGTTAATCTTCTTAACCAGCTGTCTTTTGTCCCAGAAAGCAATCTCTGTTTGATTACCTGCATCAATGGCCTTCTTCTTCATTGTTTGCAATTCTTTACGTTCTTGATACCAACGTTTTAACAAGCCCGGAATAACACCATCAAATTCATTTGTAAGTATAGTACCATTTGCAGTCAGCATCCATGGTTGATTGCTATCATATATTAATTTGTAAACTTCCGCGGCACTTAAGATTTCACTTTCACCACTTTCAAAATCAACAGTTATGTCAACATCTTTTCTTTGTTCCATAACCGCAGTATATTCTAGTGTGCCAAACTTACCTTCCCAAGCACCTGCAAATGACTTCTTTTGTAATGTCATTTGATCATCAATGAATGCCTGTGTTAAGTCTTGTCTAAGTTGTCCAACAATAGTTGCTGGATCCATGTTCAATGCTCTAATAACGGAAGGATACAGTGAATTCAAGTCCATTGATCCTATCCATTTGTGTACACCCTTTTTAGGAAATGCCACATAAGCACCTGCGGCCGCAGTATTTTCTTCATCACGTTTAGGCCTGTTTGGAACTTGTAATCCTCTGTGATGTGCTTCGTTAATGATTGCTTGTTCTGTAACTGCCACTGCACCCATTGTGGTCTGTAGCAAAACAGTATTTGCATGAGCTAGTTCATTTGATAAATCAATGAACTTTAATTTTTTATCCAGCTTGTCCAGTAATGCAACATCTTGTCTGTTGTATTCGATGAATGTTCTGAAGTCATTGTTATAAAGTTGATCGAGTGTACCTTCATACACAGTTTTCTTTTCACCGATCTCCATTTCACCAATGGCATCAAGCCTGTAAGTGTGTCTTTCTTCATATGTGTATTTACGATATAATTCTAAACTATCTAAATGCACCCTACCTATTAAGTCATAGGTTTCAGCTTTTTTACCATATTTTTCAAATTCTCTTTTCTTTGGAAGTTGTTTCCACAAACAAAAACGTCTTGTATCATCTTTGCTTAAAACTCTTTTTACCCTGTTGACACAATAAGGAATATCATAACCTTCACTGTTCCAACCACTTAACACATCAGCATCTTTGATAAGATCTAAGAATGCTTCAAGCATATCTCCTTCTTTTTCATATAGATGTGTGTTGTCAAAATCTTTCACTTGTTCTTTTGCTTGATCCATTGTAAGTGTCTTCGGAGGAAGTGCAAGTGTTATCAAACTGTCTAGCCATTGCAAGTGTACAGTGATTGCAGTAATTGGCATGAATGGATCACTTGGATCAGCAAATCCACGTTCAGGATCAAAGTCAGTCTCAATATCAAAAAATGCTACATTCAGTTTTGGAGCATCAACATTCAAATAGTTTTCACTCAAGCATTGAAATATTGGATTGACATCACTTTCAAATAAATCTTTGTTTTGATTTATTGCAAGTTCTTTTCTAAATTGTTTTGTATTTCTAGCTACGATTCTATTTAGAGGATCACCATAAATGCTTTTGTATTTTCCTCTTTGATCTTTGTAATAGAACGTATACTTTACAGGATATTCAGTAAAATTTCTTTTACCTTCTTTTCTTTCGACTACACGAATAACATCTTGATCTCTATCGAATTGTGCGTCTACGTAACTCATCTTTTCTCCTATATGTCATTTGAGGCTGACAAATACCAAATATGTCGCTTATGGCCGACTGTACCTTTATCATGACGTTGCTAACATTATACCCGCAATCCCAACTATTGTCAAGACTGCATTTGTTATTATCAACGCCGGTTCTTTCCACATAAAAGAAACTACTAACCAAATTGCTCCACCCAGTGCCAATACAGCCGGGCCTATTGGATATAAATGCGGATAACCTGCATTTATAAAAGTTCCTATTATAAGAGTGATTGTTGCTATCCATTTAAGGACTACATCAATCTTTAAAGAACTCCTTGTCATTAATTGCCTTATCATCAATCCATTTATCATAATGTTCTTTGCCTACTCGAACCGAAGTATATTTTACACCCCAATCATCTAACTGTGCCTTTGTAAATTCTTGCCAATCTTTGCCTGACTGCGAACCTCTTGCAGTATAGTAATGTACTTCGTGACCTTCGTCAAATAGGCCGTTTAAACGCAATATGCGGTCTTTATACGGCCGACTTTCCTCATAGTTACTGTTTACAGTATAACATATTGTTCCGTCAATGTCAACTATATATTTCAAAGAAAAAGTCTCCAAAGTGCTATTGTATTCATTGTAGTAAACCAAGCTGTCAACACCATTACCCATGCTGACCCTCTGTAGTATGCACCAAAGAATCCAGTCACACTACCAATCCAATAAAATGGAATGAATATGTCTGGCCTTGGAGTAAGAACTGTGTAGGTTAATATCGCACTTCCAATTATAACAGTGATCGCACTTACCATTTCTAAATAGAAAGCAAGTGGATGACTCCTATAACTTTGTCGAAAAAACTCTACAATACCCACTACTTGTCCTTGCCAACTGTGACTACCAATGTTTCCAAATCATCAAAAGCATCTGCTACTTTTGACCAATCGCCTCTGTGTGCAATTTTGATTGCCTTGTTAATCAAAGCAGGTTTTACATTTAATTCTTCTGCTACTGCTTTTACAGTATCTTTCAAACCTGTTTGTAAGTCCTCAACTTCTTGTAACACTTGTGAACCTTCGTTAACTAGTCTTTCAAGTTTTTGTTTTTCGTCTGGACCGTATGTTCTATCACTCATATGATGATTCTCCTTTTGATTGTATATTATACACTCGTTGCCTGTGGTCTGTCAATACTTAAATTTCCAGCAACGATAAATCTTTCTTTATCACTTTCTTCTGGTGGCACACTATGAGTAACCCAACCAGGAAACACAACCATTAGTCCTGTGTTTGGATATATGGCATTACCACTTGTTGGAAATACCAATGGAGCATTTTTTGGATCTGCTTGTACATAGTAAACAAAACTCCAAACAGCAGGATGATGTGCGTGTGGATTACAACTTTCACCTTTTTTGTAAACTGCTCCCCAACAATCTGTTGCAAAGAAAGTTCCTTGCGGTACACTTACTAAACCACCTTTGGTAACATCAATGGCAAAATCAATTATCTTTTTGAAATCCACATCATTAAACATTGTCCATTTTGTCATGTCTGCCTGAACGTTTGTTTTACGATATTGTTGATCGCCTTGTGCTTTTATTTTTTCAATTAGAATTGGTTTGATATCTTCTGCTTCTGGATAAAGCATTGTAAAGATATCTGCCTTTTCTTTGAATTCTAAAGTCTGTAAGTTAGGTACTAACATACAGTTATTTAATCTTAATCAGAATTGGATTCTTCTTCTTTGGTTTTGTATGACCATTCGTCAGTGTGTCCTACTGACCATTTTGGTGTGTTTTCTACTGTGTAATTTTGTGTGCATACTTTGAAGTCAGGTATTTTCTTTTCTGGATGTACCAAACTTTGATCTGTAAAAATTACTCTGTTGTTTGGTTGAGCGGCAAATTGTCCATTGTCCAATTTAATAACATTGAAGGATTTGTGTTCTGGATCATGTTCTGAAAAATTTGTGTCTAGTGTGCTGTTGTCTCTATGGCAAGAATCTAAGGTAAACAAATAATTGCCTTTGTGCATCTTCTTATCTTTGCCAAAGAATTCGCAATCAGCTAACATTGGCTTTTTAATTATTGTGATATCATAATCAAAGCAATCCCATATTTGGAGTGTATCTAATGGAAGTTGATCTTCTTCTTTGTAATCTTCTTTCCAAACAAATGCACTTATAGGTAGCTTGTCAAACAAAGCACCGTAGTCTGTAAGCAAAGTTTCAAAATATAATGCTTTTCCTTGGATTGCTCTTACACTAATCCAATATCCTGGAGTTAATTCTCCATGACCTTTTTGATGATCATACAGGTATTCTTTTTTTACGAATACTTCTACAGGTGGTAGGTTATGAACTAAAAAAGCCATATGACTCCTTGTTTAATTTTACAGTATTTATGCTTGAGTATTATTTAGGAGCTAAAAATGCCGAACCTTTGGTCTGAGCTTTTGTAAACTTTTTCCAACCTTCCATGGCACCTAGTTGTTTTCCTGATTGTGAATTCCAGTTCATTCCGTCCCATACATACACTTCACCACCTTCTGAAAATCCACTGCCTTTATCTAGTTGATCTGGTTTTGTTACGGAAGGCTGTCTTGTAGGCTTTGGTGCTGACTTACTTACTTTAACAGGCTTAGGAGTAGCAACTTTGCCACCCTTGCCACGTATAGCACCCATGCCAGTTGGACCTCTGTCCTGTGCTGTACCTGGTGGAGTTACACCAGCAAATCCTGACTTCTTGTTGAATGTTTTGTTGAGGTCAGCAAAATAACCAGCGATACTTCCTGGTATCTTTTTGATACGATCTAACTCTGGACCTTCAACTAAATCTTTTATCTTCATTTACAATGCTCACATCTACAACCTGTGCATACATCATTTGCACAACCTTGGCAGTCTTCTCTACAATGGTGATCGCATCCACATTTTTCACATTTACAATCTTGCATTGGTATCTCCTATGTCTTTACGTTTTTAGCCTTACCGCGTCTATCTGCGTTAGGGTCTTTTCTACGTTTACGAGCGGCAGAAGTTTTTCTTTTCTTCTTGCCCATTGCATAGGCTTTTTTGGCAGGTAAGCATTTTGGTTTGCCTTCACCTTTACTTTTGCCTCCGCATGATCCTCTAATCTTTCCATCTGGTCCAAAACGTACCCATTTTTGTTTGAACCATTTTTTTAAATCTTCATGTAGGTCTTCTGCAAATAATATGTCTCCACAGTTGACACAAAAATCTATATCTTCTCGCTTAACACAATTAGGTACACGTTTTCCGAACATGGTTTTCATGCCCTTCTTTTCGTATCCCTTCCAACAGCGAGTACCTTCTTCTATTTCTGCCCAACGCATTACTTTTTACTCTTACCCCAGTTCGCCGCACCTTTTTTACGACACTGAACTAGAGCACCAGAGGCGTAAGCTGATGGCCAAACTTTATATCTTGATTTTACTTTGTGATAGCAGGCATCTTTCTTTTCTGCTAATTTTTCGAACTCTTCTTCAGTGATTTCTTTACCTACTGATTCTTCTAAAGAGCTGTATGATTCTTTTTTCTTTTTGTTGTGCTTGTCTTTGATCTTACCTATTTCTTCAGCACTTGCACCTTTACCAGCCGCACTTTGAATCTTTTTCATTCCGTCTTTGCCGTACTTCTTTACGCCGGCTCTGTACATTATTCCAGATTCGTCTGTGTCTTGGTCAGTCTTTTTTTTTAGGTCTAAGTTTTCTGCTAACTTGTCTGCTAAAGATTCTTTGTAACCTTTTTCTTTTTTACTAATAGCAATAGCCGCCTGTTGTTTAAGATTCTTTGCTTTACCTTCTTTTGCGACTTCTTCTTTTGCTTCAGCAGTTACTTCATCAAACTTCATTTCATAATCCATGTTGTGATAAACTGCACCCATGTAATCAGCGGCTTTTGTGATCTTAGATTGTACCCAACCTTCTAATCCTTCTTGCTCTGACACACCTTTAAGCATATCGTGAAGTTTAATAGAGTATTTTGCAATTTTGTACAGTTGAGCACGTGCCATTTGCACTTCATGATCTTGCTCAGCTTTGCTGGCCAAATCTGCTAAATCTTCTTGTAATTCTTTATTTTTATCCATTGTAACTTCCTTACTATTATTTAGCCTTTTTATGGGTTGGCCAAATAGTCCGTGACTCTTGTTATCTAGTGCATTATCAGTTGGTTTTTGCTTCTTAGGCTTTGCTTTGCTGTTTGCTATGTGTGGATTTGCCACAGTTGCTATGTTACCGGCACTTGTTGCACCTGGTGTAGCAGTTTCCATTTTAGCATTACAATTACAATGTTTGCAAGTTGGTGGGCAGGTACAGTCTTCACGTTTTACATCTGATCCACAACACTTGTCTGAACAATGTGTATCTCTACCTTCTTTCATGTCCTTGTCTTTGTGCTTTTGTTTGCGTGGAATAACCTTTGTTTTGTCACCATGGCTTCCTGCGGCTCCACTTTTACGTAGGTCCTGCATGGCCTTTGCATTAGGATCTCTTGGCTTACTTGGTTTCTTTTGTACTTCTCTTATACGCATATCTATATTTATCTCTACATCAAATCCATTATTTCTTTTAAACTGCCGCCTATCATGGCTACTTTTGCAGTAGGAACACCTAGTAAACGTAGTGCATCATATCTGTGATGTCCGTTAATAATGTGTCCTTGATTATCAACAATAATTGCAGGCATTTTATCTGTTAGCACTCTTACCATTGCTTTGCCTAGCTTTTTAAATTTTCTATTCTTTTGTACAGGAATCAGTTTGTCAATTGGTGCATTTCCTTTTTTAGTAATAAAGTCTTCAACATCTTCGCCCTTTACTTGTGGAGGTGCTTTGCCCTTTGTGGGCTTTTCATCATAGTGGGCATCTGTGTATCCATCATTGTCCTGCACCTTATATCCCAAACGTTTAAGTTGTGACATCATGTATTCTTTTTCTTTCTCACCACCAAAGAAGTTTACCATCACATCTGGCTCATCTGGATTCATATCATCTGGATTAACGTCTTTGATGTTTGCCATGTTCACACCTAATTTTAAAAAGTCATAGGCTGTATCTGCTTTTGCAACTATTGAATTTTTAGGATTAGGAATTAAGTCACCTTCGTTCTTAGCCATCTTTGTTGCAGTTGCATACATCACTGCATCTGCATCTTTGCCATAACGTTTCTTAAAGTCTGCCTTGTTTTTCTTCATGCCTTTAACAAAACGTTCCTTGTCCTTCTCTTCCCCTTTAGTCAATTCTCTCTCCGTAGCTGGTTTTTCAAAATATTTTTTTAAATTTTTTGCAGTTCTTTCAAACTTATGATCTTTGTGTTTGAATCCGACACCACCCGAGGCTTCCCATTTGCTAACATTCTGACCAAAGTCATCAATTAAAATGTTTGGAGTGCCATCTGACTGTGTAGCATATTGGCTTTTTGCTGATGTAATTATTACCTTCTTGGGAGGAAATGCTGTTAAATTCTTTTCAACCCATTCTTTTTTACTTGGTTCTACTCTTGGATCATCTGCCATTGGTGCTGATAAAATGTTGTATTCACCTTTAATTTCTTTAATAACAGAAAGTAGGTTATCCGCATTTGCAGTTGGTTTTAAATTGATCCAGAAATCTTTTGTATCTCTAATCTTTTGTAGTGCCGCATCAACGTCTTTGATTTGTCTCCAATCATCAACACCCATCATCTTGGTCCAAGGACCAAAGAAGTCAACAAGTACTCCGTCCATGTCAACATAAATTTCACTTGCACTTGATAATTTTGTTTCGTCTTCGTTTGCCCTGTTGTTTGCTTTGTTCTTAAAATCAAACCTATTGTTAGGACCTTTTCCTGCTTTGTGTATCAAACCCATGGGCTTAATAGTTTGTGGCATAATTTTCCATTCGTTCCAAATTTCTTTTCTTGACTCTGCCATACCCAAATTGAATAAAGTATTTGGATCACTGTTCTTGTGAGCCTTCTTGTGCATAGTATAAGCTGGCTTTCCTTTTTTGTCAACCTTAAAGCCAAACTTGGCCGCTTGTTTTTGAATGGCGTCAACGCCTACGTCAGGAGTTGTGTTGACTCCTTTGACAACTAATCCAACACCTTCTGTGATATGCCTTAGTCTCATTTCTTGCGTCCTCTAAATTTAGGAGTACCCATCCAGAAAGGTTTTCCAAACCAAAGTTTAAACCATTCTTGGTCGCCTGGCTTTAAACCAAGTTTCTTTTCTTTGGCCTTGACAGCAGTTGCAGTAATACTAGGGTTCTCGTCTATCTTATATTCCGTATAGCCTTCGAATTGACCTATCCCTGCTAGTTTCTGTAGTTTCTTTATTTCGTCCATCATCTTTATATAGTGTTTCTTTGTGTTTGTGTTTAAAACCTCTAATACGCATTTTTAAGTTGTCTATTTTATCATCTAAGGACATCTCTTTAAACGTCACTTCTTCCTCCCTGATTTCATGTTAGCACACCAGTGATACATTTTTGCACGTTCTCCTGATGCTTTCTTTGCCTTTGCTCTTAAACTTGTAACTGATCCTTTGCAACTTGCTCCTGAACGTTTAACACGACCTGGTCTGCTTTTGCCTTTTTTCTTTCCATCAGCAAAGTTTTCTTCTATTGATTCCATCTCAATCTTTTTCAATCTTGCATCTAGTTTTGCAAGTTTAGGTTCTATGTCTTTTAATTTTTTAACAAATTTTTTAAATCTTGCATTTATCTTATCATCTACTGTATCATTTTCTGAATCTACATCAATGACATATTTTAATATTGCATCTATAGGATCTTTTGCATTTGGATATTTTTGTCTTATGTTTGCCAGTGCTGATTGTGTTGCAGGATCAAATCCTTTTTTTAATGCCTGCTTTGTAGACTTTCTATCTTCATCTTGTTTGTATGTAAATTTAAAACCTAAATTTTTAAATAAATTAACTGTTGTCTTTGCACTTCTTAATGCCTTTTGCATAAGTTCTTGATTTTCTTTTTCTTGGTTGTCATAGAAACGTATAAACTTATTTGCTTCTGAAGGTTCAATATATACTTTGCCACCCACACTTATTTCATCTGGTCCTGCATTCCAACTCAAAGGAAAAGGCTTTCCATCTTTTCTACTTGCTATGTTATTCAGCACATCTAATTTAGGCTTTTGTTGTTTAACAATAAGTTCTTGTAAATCTTCTGAAACACCCATGCCAACACGTATTTTATCAAACATCATCTTTGCAGTTTTTTCATCACTTGCAACACCTTGTTTGAAAGTGTCAAAGTCATCTTCGTAAGCCGCTTGACGCATCTTAGTTGCACTCATTCCTTCTGCACCTTCGGCATCTGGATCACGTTGTCCTGCACTTACTATCTTGATAGAATTAAAATTGTAATCTTTGCCATTGTATGTGTTTAATAATTTTTCAAACTGTGCAACTCTATCTGAACCTGCTACATATATAATATCTGAATAACCTTTTGCTTCTAAAAATTGCATGGCATCTATTATTGTTCTTACTTTTTGATCACCTATTGTTACTCCAGTAAAACTTCTTTGTGCAAAGAAAACTTTTTCGTCAAAAGACAAAGGATCTGTTTTAGGTTTTTGTGTATGTGTTAAAAAGAGAAAAGGTTCACCTTCTTGTGATTTGATTTTATCAACAAGTTTTGCGTGTCCAACTGTGGGTGGATTCATTCTGCCAAAGGCAAATGCGGCAACTTTAGGTGCTTCGAATATTTCTCTTAAAAACATTAGTAGGCTCCATCTCTGATCAACTCCATTTCTTCATCGTATATTTTTTCGATTATAGCAGTACACTGATCATCAGTGAGCAAATCTTCTGGTTTCTTCGGTATGTCATACTTTGAACAGTAATGAGTCTTTGCCATATCAATCATGGGCATTAACATTTCACGTTGATCAACAGTTTCGCCCTTCTTTAACTTGTCCTGCATCAGTGCAAGTGTTGGGTAATATTGTTTTCTATAGAACATAGGATCGTTTTTCATGTGTATGCAAAGATCCTCTACGATATCAAACTCCATTGGCTTGAATTCTTGTTTTTCCTGTTCTATGAATTCTGCAAGTTTTACCATTTGCGACAACTCCAATATCTTGCTTTTGTTCTTGGACCTGGATTATCGCAGTTGTGTCTTGCTCTAAATGATCTGCGTCTTGCAGGGTTTGATTTCTTAATCTTCATGTTTGGATCACCGAAGTTTACTTTTTTAACGTTCTTTGTTTTAGGATCTTTGACGTATACTTTAAACTTCTTGACATCGCCTCTCATTGGCTTTCCAAGTTTAACTTTACGTCCTTGGTATTCAGCTTCGTCTACAATTTCGTCTTCATTGAACCACATATCACCATATGCGATGTAGAAGTCATCTCCGTCATAAGTTTCTTCAACCCAGCGGTTTTTCTCTTCGGTTTCTTTTAAATAATCTGTAAATGTTTTAGACATAGAATACTCCTATACTAAGAGTATTTATCATAGTTTAAAGCTAGACGGAAATTTCGATATCGAAGTTTGTATGCCCTAAATCAAACAATTTGTTGGCTAATCTCTCTGCTACAACCTTGGATTCTGCTTCATCTAAGCCCTTGTGTAGCTCTACAGCCATAACAACTCCACCATCTATGGTGTCAAATGTTTCATAATTTGTTTCATCTTCAAGTAAGCCTTCATCAGCACATTCCAATACCGTATCAACTAGATATTCATCTAGTTCTGCTATGTCTTTGTTTTCCCAAACTATGTTAATAAAATGCTTCATATTACACCCTAATGGTTCAATAACACACTTTGTACTGTTCCGCTAGTGTAGTTTACCACCACTCTAACCCATACAAAGTTCCCTGTAAAATTGTAGAAATAACTACCGTTTGATCCTTGTGATTCAGTGCCTGCTATGTCAAAATAATCAGCTTCTGTAGGCGTTGTAGCAAGTGTACCTTGCATCTTTATTGTGCCGTTGAAGTCTGCTAGGTTGTACTGAACTGTGTGAAAACCATCTGATCTACCATAGTATCCATCACCCTTGAATTTTTCACCAGTGACGGTGGTATTAGTAGAGTCACCTGCGTGTACTTGATTTGACAATATTGTTTCTGAACTGGACATATTGTTATTTATCCGTATTTGTTTGATGCACGATCTTGTCTAAACGTATAATATTGTCGTGTAAAAACATTCTAATCAGTGTTAAATTCTTCTCATTTTTGCAATACAGATACTTGCCTCTTAGGTCTGTGCTGTTTTTAAAATTACGCAATAGTCCATCTCCAACCCTTACTTTGTCCTTGTTTTTTATACACCAATCATAGAATCTAGGATCAGCCGTGCCATTTAAAAACACCTTGTATTCATATGGAAATGGTTCATCAACATATATTACATTTGCTTCTGCTTGGATATTTTTTGGCTCCCATAGCCAAGGCACATCATTAAGTTTTTTGCCTATTCTTCTGATCCACTTGATATCATTTGCATATATTCCTAATCTCATTCCTTCACAACGCAACATATAATCTACATCATCTTGGAAAGCATTGATCAATATTTTTAAATCATCTAAATCACTTTGTGATATTTCAATTGACTTTTGTGAAAATCTTGTAGGGCTCCAGTTTATAGGTTCACCAGCAAGGTATTGTAGATTTAATTTGTCAATGACATCACGTGCTTGGTCTAACCTTTTGTTCCTAAAAATAGGAGTACCACTATTGTAAACTCCTAGCTTGTAAAGATATTTGTCCCAGAACAGTTTGTTTGCTTTTTTCTTTATCATACCAACCTACCAAAAGCCCAGAATCTTTCTTGACACCACCAACACTTACCACAATGATCCATTGTGTCTAGTCCATATTCTTCACAACTATAAGTTAAAGGAAACAATGTTTCTAATAGGTTAAAGTCTTTGTAAATTTTTGCAAGTTGCTTTTTTGTTAGCTTGGCCCAAGGAGCATAAGAATAACATTTCAATTCTTCTACCCATTCTAAATTAGGAGTGCCGTCACCGTCTCTGTTTTTATCTCTGGGTGAAACAGTTGTGTCCATAGTTTCTAATATTTCTGGTGGAGGATTTCTTGTTATGCCATCATATATGTAATCAAGTCCATAGCCTTTTGTAGTTTCGTATATTGATCTTGGTCCGTCTGGCTTATTGCCTTGCATATGAGTAACATGATGCCTTACTCTATGATTGTCAGTTGCTTTGACACAATAATTTATTATGTTTGTAATTGCAACAACGTTTTTATTGTCAAGTCCATTATTGGCAAGTGTGAAAACATCTACTGTGGTGTCTGTGTGTTTAAGTAAATTGTAAAGTAGTAATGAACTGTCTGCTCCGCCACTACAAATGATTCCTAAACGTCCTTTGTATATGTTTAAGTCGCATTCGCCTAAGTTAATTACCCTATCAATTTTAGTTTTTGACATCTACCTTCTCTTGTTCTTTTGTTTTTTCTGTTTTTAAAACAAATTTTTCTTCAGCAATATCGATGTTTAATTTTCCACCGTCTTTAAGATCGCCGAACAAGAGTTGCTTAGATAATGGGGTTTTGATCTCTTTATCAATTACACGTTGTAAAGGTCTTGCACCCATCTTTGCATCAAACCCTTTGTCTACTAATAAGTCAATAGCACTATCTGAAATAGTTGTTTCAACCTGTCTTTCTGTTAGCATATTCTTAAGTTCAACAAGGAACTTGCCAACAATCTTAATCATTGTATTCTTTTCAAGTTTGTTGAATGTCATAGTTCCGTCTAATCTATTTCTAAATTCAGGCGCAAAGAACCTTTTTAATTCTTTATCTTCGTATTCTTTGTCCATTGAACCAAAACCAATTGCATTTGAATCTGCTTCTTGAGAACCTAAGTTAGTTGTTAGTATCAATACAATGTTTCTACAGTCAGCAGTTTTACCATTTGATCCTGTTACAAATCCATTATCCATTATTTGTAATAATAAAGAACTTACATCAGGGTGTGACTTTTCTATTTCATCAAGTAGCAACACACAGTTTGGATTTTCCTGTAATTTTGTGATTAGCAATCCTGCATTTTCTTCAAAGCCAACATATCCAGGAGGTGATCCTATCAATTTAGATACAGAATGTTTCTCTTGATACTCTGACATATCAAATCTAACAAGTTTGACACCAAGTTGCTTGGACAGTTGTCTTGCAGTTTCAGTTTTACCAACACCAGTTGGACCCATAAACACAAATGATCCTACAGGTTTGTTTTCTACTTTAAGTCCTGCCTGTGCAACAAGTATCTTATCAACTATTTCATCAATAGCTTTGTCTTGTCCGTATATTTCGCCTTTAAGATTCTTTTCTAAATTAGCTAAATTACTTGTTTCTTTTTCCTTGACCTGCTCTTCAGGAAGATTTACTGCTTTTGCAATCTCAAATTGTATTTCATCTTCGCCTACAATTTTTTCTGCACTTCCTTTTAGATTAAATCTTGAACAAGCACAATCTATCAAGTCAATTGCTTTGTCTGGAAGTTTTTTATCTGCTTGATATTTTACACTTAATTTAATTGCAGTATCAATAGCTTCTTCTGTAATATTTGTCTTATGAAACTCTTCATAATATTTTTTAATACCAAGTAATATGTCTTTGGTTACTTCTTTGCTAGGTTCGTCAATTGTTACCCTTGCAAATCTACGCATCAAAGCTCTGTCTTTTTCAAAATACTTTCTATATTCTTCCCAAGTAGTTGATGCAACAATCTTAATATTGCCTTTAGTCATAACAGGCTTTAACATATTTGCTAAATCATTTGAACTGTTTCCACCACCTGCTCCTGCACCACTTATCATGTGTGCTTCATCAATGAATACAATGGTCTTACCACGTTTCTTAAGTGCGGCCAATACAAGTTTAAATCTTTCTTCAAAGTCACCTCTGTATTTAGAGCCTGCTAACATTGATCCTATGTCCAAGTTGTAAACACTATACTCCATTAAGAAGTCTGGACATGATTTTTGAACGATGTTCCAGGCAAGGCCTTCTGCAATAGCAGTTTTACCTACACCTGGATCACCCACTAGCAATACATTATTTTTGCTTCTGCGTCCTAAGGCAAGTGCAATAGAATCAAGTTCTGTGTGTCTACCAATAACAGGATCTATTTTGCCTTTGTCAACTTCAGCATTTAAATTAGTTGTGAATGAACGTAAAGCTCTTGTTGCCATACCAGACATTTCTTCGTCTTCGTATGATTCAACAATCTCATTCTGTAAATAATCTTGGAACTTATCCTTATCAATATCAGCTTTTGATATGTGATAGTAACTCCAGCTTTTCTTTTCATTCATAATGCTTAAAAATACATCAGCACATTCTATATGGCTTCTTCCACTAAACAATACCTGCGTAAAAGCTCTGTTTAAAACTCTTTCAACTGCGTGTGTTTTCTTTGGCTTGTATTTTTTTGCTTTTTCTGGAGGCAACTGGATCTTTTCAGTTTGCTTTTTTAAATAATTTTCAATATTCTTTTTTAGGTATTCTGGATCCGCACCAAAGCCTTCTATAACTTTAGCAAAACTTTCTTCGCATAGCATAGCAAATAATAAATGTTCGATAGTTACGTATTCATGTTGCAACTTCTTTGCTACATCTACTGCTTTATCAAAAACTAATTGTAACTGTTCACTAGGCTCTACCATATAATTGCGTATCCTTTACTTGTCTTTCAATTCTTTTCATTAACTTTTGTTGCTTTCTTTTAGCCATATCTAGTTTAAGTTTACTTACCCTATCTATGTAGTTGATTCCGTATAGATGATCATATTCATGACCAAAGATTCTTGCATTCCAACCTGTTAACTCTATTGTACACTCTTTTCCGCTAGAGTCAAGACACTCTGTAACCAAACCAACTGGTCTTTTGACCTTAAAGTATAGTAACGGAAAACTTAAACAACCTTCTTCACCATCAACCATCTCTTCACTTACAGCAGTTATCTTAGGATTGATAATTGCAAAAGGTTTTTCATCTTCGTAATCCTTTAATCCGGTTGGCTTGATAATAAAAATTTGTGCATCAAGTTCAACTTGATTGGCTGACAGTCCTACTCCTTGATTCTTTTCCATGATTGAAATCATGTCAGCTTCAACCTTTTTGGCATCATGCTTTTCGAAATCAAAAGGAGCAACCTTTTTTTCTAACCATTCATTAGGATGATAAATCAGTTTCATCTTTTATCTTTGCTATCTTTTCTCTTGTTTTTTCATCGTATATTTTTGGAGTTATTGCATTTACTTTCACAAATAAACTGCCAGTAACACCTGATCTTTGATCTGGTAAGCCTTGTCCACTTATGCTGAAAGTTGTACCTGGGTTGGAGCCTGGAGGAACTGTTACACTTAATGATCTGCCGTGCAACGTATCTACTCTTATGTTAGTGCCTAGTATAAGATCGAACACATTAATTGTTCTTTCTATATATAAATTTATGCCGTCAACGTGGTACTCGGGGTCCTTCTTGACTCTGATTTTGACAAACAAATCACCTCTTGGTGCTTGTGGAATGTTGTCTCCGCCCATTCCATTGTAACGCATGGTGTCTCCAGGACGCACACCTTTTGGAACTTTTATTGTAACCGTTTGTTCCTTACCACTTGGCAGTCTAAAAGTTGCAATAAGTTCTTTACCATTTACAATATCATGTAGTGTAATATCCGCCGCGATGGTTATGTCTTGGTTACGCATTTGTCTTTGTCTTCTAAATGGATCGCCACCAAATCCATCTCCAAAGAAACTTGAGAACACTTCTTCAAAACCATTTCCACCCATGTTAAAATGGAACTGTGTTCCGCCTCTATTCATATTTGCTTGTTGTGGATCAGATGTTCCAAATTGATCGTACATCTGTCTTTTGTTGCTGTCGGATAAAGTTTGGTATGCTTCGTTGATTTGTTTGAATTGGTTTGGATCACCACCTTTGTCAGGGTGATGTTCAGCCGCTTTTTTACGGAAAGCAGATTTAATCTCTTTTGCTGATGCGTTTCTATTAACGCCTAACGATTCATAATAATCCATAATAGTATATTAACACCTTATTGTTAAAAGGTCAACACTATTACTTATCGTTTATTTTTTTCCTGGTATGGATGCTCCTGGCTTACCCACATACAAACCAAAGAACGCCGCACCCGCACCAACGATAGTTGATATAAATGCCGCCTGTGCATTTGTTGGGTCAGGCAAAGCCATAAACCATGTTGTTGCACTATAAAAGGCATAAATGTATGCCATCATAATTAACCTTGGAATAAGTCTAAACTTGTCCATTATTCCTGCTGTCTTGTTGTACCAAGTTTCAGCTTCATCTCCTGATGCAGGAACTAGATCGGATTTATCTAATTCATATTCTTTAGCTGTGCTAGTTTCTTTAACTTTTATTTTTTCCATTTTTTATTCTCTCAATTTCAATCTTGTTCTTATTAATCTTTTCGTTCTGTGCCTGGTCTATCATTGCCTGTAATCTTCTTCCTTTTTCTGCATCGCTATCTAAATGTAAATCTTTGTTAATAATTTTTTCAAGTTTGTGTAACTTTAATCTATCATTTGAAATAAATCTCCACACATAACCTTTTTCACTGTACACTCCAAACACAGTTTCTCTATATCCTATCCTAACTATTATTGCATCTTCATTATCTAGTATGATATGATCACCTTCATTAAAAGCAGGATTAAATTTAAACTTTAATCCGCTCATTAAATTTACTGCAAAGTCTTTGAACCAGAATACTGCTGACAAAGATATCAATACTGCTATCCATGGAGCCAGTACGTCTGCTAATTCTAATCCTAATTGGTCAAACATTTTATTATTTCTTTTCTAATTTTTTAATACGGGATTCCATTGCATCTAATTTCTTTTTTAGTGCAGGAAACTTTTGCATTGTCTTTTCTTCCGCAGTCAGTATTTTAAGATCATACCTTTCAGCCGCCCAGTTGTACCATGATTCCATCTTTCCATAGAACCATTTACCCATAGCGGTCTTTTTGAACCAAGCATTTGTTGCCTGTCCAAGTATGGCACCGACAATTGATTTAACTAAGAAAAACCACATATAATTCCCTTTCAATTATATGTGTATTTATCAGCTATTTCTTGTCTTTACCTTCGTAATATTCTTTGTATGATTTGATTATTTCGTCTTGTTGAAGCATATAAGCACGTATTTGTGCAAAGTTCTTAGATAATGCTTCATAACCTTCATCTGTCAAGCCAAACAACACAGGATCTATGCCACCTTCTTTTAGCTTCTTAAACACTTCATCAGCATTTTCAGATGTGATTATTGTCCACTTAATATCTTCTAATTTAGGAGTAAGTGGAGATGGTAATTCTAAAGGTTGTCGTTCTACTTCAGTTGTAAATACGTCTAGTTTCTTGACTGAGCTACAACTAGTAAGGAACGTAGTTAGGATTAGCAATACTAGGACACTCAGAATTGATCTGTGATTTCTTAGTTGCATTTTTTTCATTCTCCGTTAATGGACTGCCCATTGCAATTTCAACACAACGTTTTGCATTGGCACTTCCTTTATTAATTATCTTCTCAATTAGTTTGGCTTTCTCAGTTGCGAGTTTACCCATATCTCGTATCTCGCCTTTGCCATTTATTTTATTGAATTTTTTATCAAGTGCATTGTATTCTTTTTGTAAAGTTACCATTTGAGCATCTAGTTTTTTGTTTATTTCTGATATTGCTTCAAAATCAGCTTTCATTTGTTCAATGACTGCTTTTTGGTCTTCAACACTTTCCGTTAAAATTAAATTATTTGCTTTTGCTGTTGACAGATCTGCTTGTAGGCCTTTAACATATATAAAGCCTCCAACTGCTACTGCAATTACTCCACCAATAAGTGCCATTTTAACTCCACTGAATATTCCAAACATCTCTTACCCTCTATATTGTTTACAAACTTCTATCATGACAGGCTTATTATCACCATCTTTAAACTCTTTCCAGAGTGGCCCATCATGTCTTTCGTATCCGCAGTTTTGACAGTATGCCATTATATCATGTTCAATGCGGCTTCTGTCGTCTCTGTTGTTCTTCTGGTCCATCCTCTTCCAAATGTTTCAAATGTTGATAATGATTCGTAGTAACCTTGTCTACGTTTTTGATATTCTTTTACTACTTCAGCAACACCACCTACTTCTTCTTCGTATAATGCTAATGCTTTTAATGTGTTAGGACCAATTCCTCCATCAGCCACTGTGCCTATCATGTTCTGCAAGTACTTGGCCGCTCTACCTGGACCAGCATTTACTCCAAAATCAAATATGCAAAGATCTAATCCAGCTGGAAGTTGATCACCTTTTATTTTATCCCAGTAGTTTTTCTTGTATATAGGTCCTACATCTTCAGGAGTAAGTCCACGCATTGTATCTTCATCTACTTCGTGTCCTACCCATTCTTCATAAACTCTTTTAGTAACACCTAAGTTTGTCATTCCTCCTGGATCTTTAGGGTGATTAACATATCCCCCTTCATGATGGAGAATCATCTCCAAACACTTATCGTAATTTCCGTCCATAAACTATTTCCTTAATGTAACAACAGTATATCCATTGTTTTCGATTAATATTTTATCGCCGTATTTGGATATATTGTAATCTCCCAAATATTTAGTAAGAAATATTATTTCAGCAAAAGAATTGACATTAAAGTTTTCTGTGATTTCTTTCTGTATGTCTTCTGTTTTACCAAAATCTACTATTTCAAACACTAAAGTATCTGCGTATTTTTTCTTTACGTGTAAGTTTTCGTTAAACACATAAAGATCTTCCATGTAACTTTTGTTAAAAAAGTTTTTGTAGTTTTCCATGTTGCTTTCATTGACTTTGATATCGTATGCATCATTGTCTAATGGCACAGTCTCTGAAACTGTTTGTACATCTACTGGACTGCTTTGAAAACTCTTGTAATATCTAAAACGCATTTCATCTAGATCAGATAACTTTTTGACGCCATCAACTATTTCAACAATTTGATCTGGTATATCTTTGTTTCTTTCTAATTCAACAAACACTTTGTAGGATCCATCTGCTTGTTCACCTGATGTAACGTCTGCATCAAGCACAAAAGGATAACCTTTTTCTAAAAAATTCATTAAATCGTTTGCTGATTCTTTTGTTCTAGCTGATAAACTTAACACAACAATATTTTTATCATCACCCATCTTAGATTTGAATGAATCTATTTCAAAAATATCGTAAACTAAATGCTTAAGGTCCCCTGCTATAAGTCCCATTATACTGCTCCACCTTCTGCGGCTTGTTCTGCCTCTTGTGGAACATCATCTACTGCTGGTTGTGTTGAAGCAGTTGCTGGTTCTTTAACGAAATCTAATTGTTCTCTGTAACCACTGTATATGTTTAAAATTAAATCCTTAGGCATTGTAATTTTTACCACCCATATAGGATGTCTATCTAATTTGCCTTTTTTACTACCTGGTCTGATATCGTCTGGCTCTTTAATTTTACGTGGTTTAAGTATTGATCCTTTTTCATATGAAACTTTACAGTCATAGTCAACTAATCTTTTACCACCTGCTGGATCAGGCATCTTATCTCGTGGCCACATAAATTCACAGGATACCCAATGTCTTTCAATATTAGGTCCTGAAACTAATTCACCATCTTCCCAGTTTTCATACACATAAAGATCCAGTTCATCTAAGACTCTTTCAAAGTCTTTTAGAACGCTAAAAGCGGTGTCGCTTTCGTATATGTTCTCTATGTTTTTAACTATGTCTAAAACGTCGTGCATTGTATTATCCGTACCTTATACACTTATTTATCCTGTTTAAGTTTATAACTGTGCAGTTATGTCTGCACTTAAACACGGTAAATATTTGTGTAGAACTTGTTTTTACACTGATTAACTCATAAAGGAGATACTTAATGGGTGCTAAAAGAGCCAAAAGGCGTTACGACTCTCGTAACAACATTATTAACTTTCAAACACATACACACAAACAAGTACAAATACTACCCAGAAATAGAAATCAAGAAACATATATGCTAAAACTGTTGGACGCCCGAAAAGACATAGTCTTTGGCATTGGTCCTGCGGGAACCGGTAAGACCTTACTAGCGGTCCAGGTGGCTATTAAGAATTTTAAAGAGGGATTATTTGACAAAATTGTTATTACACGACCAGCTGTATCAGTAGACGAGGACTTAGGTTTTCTTCCAGGTAAAATGGAAGATAAAATGGCTCCTTGGACAAGGCCAATCTTTGATGTTTTCAAGGAATATTATTCCCCAAGAGATGTTGAAAATATGGTTCAAGATGATATAGTTGAAATTGCTCCTTTGTCTTACATGAGGGGTAGGACTTTTAAAAAAGCATTTATCGTAGCAGATGAAATGCAAAATGCAACTGCAAGTCAAATGAAAATGTTGCTGACTAGAATAGGTGAACATTCACAGATGGCAGTAACAGGAGACTTGAACCAAGCAGATAGGATGTCAAACAATGGACTTTTAGATTTCGTAAGAAGATTAGAAGGACATAGTGCTACTTCACACATAGACATTGTTAGATTTCAACATGGAGACATTGAAAGACACAAGGCAGTGAGTGAAGTTTTAGATATTTACGGGGACTAACTTTTATCGCCAGGAAGGTCTGTATCCTGTGCATCAACAGTATAGTCTTTCTTGGCGTGTTGCCACTTAGACCAACCGCTAAATGTAATCTTGTTTGTTTGAATAATAGCATTGTGCCTATCAACGGCAGTTTTGCTTAGATCACTTGTACGAGCAACAATCTTTTCACGTTTAATAGGTATGACCTGCACAATAGGATCACCTAATTTAATCAAAGTTCTTTTCTTTTCAAACATCATTATGTTGATAGGGCTCATCAATGCACCCAAGTCATGATCAATAACACCTGGAACAGCCTCCCAGTTTCTATCTTCCATAAAATACATTGGAAAATACAATAAACTCCAATCTTTAGGTTGCCATATTTTCCATGGACAGTCTAATTTTACTGCTGAACGTACACCAAACTTTTGCATAACTGAACTATGTTCATTTGTCACTTGATCAGCTGGGTGGTAAGCACTATTATAATTTGTATCTGAGTATCTTGTTTCAACCATCTGTCCATCTTGACTAGGTAGTAGTTCCATGTCACACCAAGCTGGAATAATGAATCCAGTTTTCATGTAATCACCTATACCAGGACAAGCTCTTATGGTTTGTTCACTATCAATTTTGTGTGTTTCTTTCTTTGTGAAAGTAGGCATCTTTTTCCATTGGCTAGGAATGAAATCTGACGCAGGTTTAATTGGTGCGTATTTTCTTACAGCCCAATTTTCTGTTTCAAAATAAACTTTTGGTTCGTCTTTCTTTGTGTTACCCCAAATAGTATCAGCTAACCAACTCATCTATATCCTCAATTAATGGAAAAATCTTTGCAATTACTTTTGCACATTCATGAGCAATTTCCATGTGTTCTTTTTGCGTTCCATTTGCTCCACGCAATTCAATATAATGGACCCAACTTCTCAATGTTCCATTCATATATAATTTAGTCTTGGTCAAGCCTTCTGGCAACACGACTCTGGCTTGTTCTTTTGCAATACCATTTTGTATAGCCCAATCATATGCTTCTTTACAAACTTTTATAACTTCTTTTTGTTTACGACCCCAACCCATTTCTAGTGCTAGATCATTTGCCTCGATACTGTTTTGTCTATTTTTTGGATCTTGTAACCTAGGTTCTCTAAAGGTAAATGCTTCTTGCATATCTTGTGGATTTGCATATCGTTGGCTGAACTCTTGAAAGCTGAAACTTCTGTGTCTAACAATTTGATGAGCAATATCTCTGGTTGTTTCTATTTCTAAACAAGCACTTACCATTTCTAATGGTGACCAATGTTTGTGTTTGATGAGATATTTTATAAGTTTTGTGCTTGTTTCCTTGTTCATTTGATTAGATGGATTGCTGACCCTGGCACAAAAAGCAATTAAGTCTTGCACGTTAAGTAATCCTCCATCTTCGTAAGTCTCAAATTCACTTGCTTTACTATACGAGATTAATTTTACTAACATTTCTTATCCTGTTCTATAAATGATATGTACACCAAATGGTGAAACGATAGGGTGGCCCCCTAACTGGCCTACGGGAGTCGTCTTACAGGCAGTAGAAAATTCTAAAACCATCTCCTCTTCTTCAAACCAACCAAGGTCGCCTCCTGCTCTTTTGCCACTAGGACAAGCACTATTTTCTTTTGCGGCTACTTGGAATGAATATTTTCCTTCTTCTATATCTTTTTGCACTCTCTCAGCATCTTGCATCGCAAAGGCAATGCCTCTACTATGCGTACTGTTCTGTGCACCAGCATAGGAAAATAAAATGTGCGATGCTCTCATTCTCATATCTCAATCTCCTTTACCAGGTTTTTCTGAAAAATGTTCCATCTTGTTAGGCACATCGGCCCACTCCTTTGCATCTGCTGGAACATCTTCTTCACGTTTCTGTGAAACTACCGGCCATATATTACTATATTTACTATTGAGATCAAAGAATTTACCATCATCTTGACTGTCGGTTATAATTGCTTCTACAGGACATTCAGGTTCACATACTCCGCAATCAATACATTCATCTGGATTGATGACAAGCATATTCTCGCCTTCATAAAAACAGTCAACAGGACAAACTTCCACGCAATCCATGTGTTTGCATTTTATACATTTGTCGTTGACAAGATATGTCATGTACGTATTTACACCCGAGCTAACTTAATAAGGGTTGCGGCTAAATTTATTTCAGGATCTACAACTAGTGTGTGATCAACTAGTCCTTGTTTGATAATAACAACTGCTTTGTCTTGTTTTTCTTCATCACCAAATAGTTCTATGTTGTCATACAACCATCTGTAAACTTCTTCCATCTCTTCTGCTCTTGCACTTGCACAAACAAGTTTCCTTGCTTTTGTAATTTCACCTGCTTTGAATAGTTCTACCATTTCGAACTTCCAGTCAGCTTCATTTTTATCACTTTCATTTGGCTTCAGCAGTACGCCATCTTGTGAATTCATTTGAACTGTGTTAATACACTTTCTTAAATCAGGATAAGTTGCTTTTACATAAGTGTCTAATGTGTCTAAGTCAGGCTTTACACCTTCATCAATTAGTATCTGTGCCACCCTTGCAGTAAATTCATTAACATCTACTTTTGCAATATGAAAACCTTGACATCTTGAATGTAATGCTGGAATAATTCTGTTTGGATAGTTACAAGTTAATATAAATCTGCTTGTTGTATGATACTCTTCCATCACGCCACGTAGTGCCGCCTGTGCATTTGGACTTAAATAATCTGCCTCATCAAGCAATACAACCTTAAACTTACCAAATGGAATCATTTGTACAAAGTTTACAATTTTATCTCTGACGTCATCAACACTATTTGTTCTACTTGCATTTATTTCAAGTATATCAAAATCATTTATTTCAAGTTCATTGAACAACAGTTTTGCAAGTGTTGTTTTACCTATACCTGCATTACCACTAAACAATAAATGTGGAATAGTTTCTTCCTTGATCCATTGTTGCACCTGTTTCTTTTGATGTTCATCTCTGAAAACGTAGCCATCAACAGTTTTTGGACGATATTTTTCTACCCAAAGTTCTTTCATTTCTTAGCACCTCTTTCTTGACCAATGCCCATTAAAATTAGCATCACATACAATATTGGCCAACCCCAATGTGTAAGATAACCAGTAATATGTAATATCATTAAAGTAATACCGGCGGCGCCAGTAGTACCAATACCTTGTAATTCAGTTGTTGGAAGTTTCATTTATACTCCTATTTTGTTTATTATACGATAAAAAAACAAAAAAGTCAAGCATATAATCCAGTAAAAAGATAACATACACTAAATCTTGGAGTCAATTCTTTTGGTTTGATTTCTTTATGAACTGTCCGAGCAGGAAATATAACACATCTTCCTTTTTTGAAATCAACAGTTTGGAATTTAGTTGTACCGTCTCTGTGATAAAACTCCATGCCACTGTCTCCTTGTAACATATAATAAACAGCAAAATTTGATTTATCTGAATACACCATTTTGCCTCGTCCATCTACATCATATGGTTCGTCCATTGCTACAAGATCAGGATAATGTTCTTCAGTTGACATATTTGCTTGTACATTTAATAATGTTAAAAATCCTGCTTTGCCAAACAAAGGTATTTTAGCTTTGATGTCATGTCTTCGATAACTTATTGCACACCATAGTGCTTTTAGTTCCCATGGTAATTCATTCATGTCGGGCCAAGTTTGTGTAAATCCTTTTTGACCAAACTTAATAGGTTGGTGTGGTAGTGATGCTTCACATTGTTCCTGCAACCAATTAGGAACTATATCGTCCATAACTATGATACTATTTTCCATTTGCTTCTTGCTCCTTTTGTTGCGGTAGTCCATTAAAAATAAATCCAATCGTAGCACGTGGACTTACATCTTTCGGTGGTAATCCTCTGTGGGGATAACTGCTTGGAAATACAACACATCTACCTTTCTTCCAATCAACATTGTAAACAGGTTTACCATCTTGTTCACAAAATTCCATACCAGTATCTCCTTGCAAAAACAACACCAAAGTATGAGAAGGTATCCAACCTGGCATTGACATTTCTTTGGTATCATCAGGAGCATCTGTATGAAGTCCTCCATAGTGTTCATTTGTTGATAAATTTATTTGTACCTGATTCAATGTCAAGTTCTGTACATTTTTAAAAATTTTATTTCTTTGATGATTTACTATACACCAGAATGCTTTAAATTCCCAGGGCATATCAGCAAGAAAATTTGTATGGCTTACAGTTACGCCATGTTGTACTTCCCTTACCCATTGATCACTAAATGTAGAAAATCCTTCATCACGACCTAAGCCTCTATGTCCGAATCTTAATGGCATATGAGGTATGGTTACATCCATTTGGTTTATCAACCATTCAGGAACAATGTCGTCTAATGCTAAAATGTTATTAGTGTCTATTGGCAATTTTATCTTGCTCCTTTTTAAAGATAGGATATATCACTCCCCTGTCTCTAGCAAATTTAGATGTTTTGCCACTGAAGATGTAACCTATAGTAACTCTAGGACTTACTGTTTTAGGCGGTAATCCTTGATGAATAAACATACTAGGAAACACAATACATCTACCTTCTTTGTAATCAACTGAATGCCATCTATAACTGTCCATTTCACCTTCATGATTACTGAAATCATCTTCATACCAAGTTGCATCTTTTGTTCTCATGCCTTGATTTGCTTTTGCACGTTCTTTTGTTTTGTTTAATTCTTCTTCTACTTGCTCTTGGGTAGCTTCTCCCCTGGTGGCCATGTCTGATAATTCTGCTATTCTTGGATTTATATGTTCTGGATTGTTACTCCAAAAGTCCATGCCACTGTCGCCACATACAGAATAAACCATAGTGTATGCTTCAGTGCCGTCATGTATGTCTACATGAAGACCACCTATATGGTCTTTGGTTGTTAAATTAATTTGTATTTGATTAAGTTGGATGTCACCAACGTCAGGATCAATTAAATGTTTTTGTTCTTCAAAGGCCATCCATATTGCTTGTAAAACCCAAGGAGCCTTTTCTATTTCTTCATGTTTCCATTGATCGCTAAAGAATTGATAACCTTGCGTAGGTCCCAAACCTCTGTGTCCCCATTTGAGAGGAAGGTATGGTATTGTTTCTACTGCTTTGCGATGTAACCATTTTGGTATTACATCATCTAGTACTTTAATTTTTTCTTTTTCAAAGTCGGACATCACGTATATTTAATACGTTTGACTGTTATAGATCTCCGTCTTGGCGGTTTTCACTATAATGCACATCAAACTCTCCATCTGGATAACGGGCTTTGAGCTTGTTTACATTCTCTTCAATTACTTCGTTAGGGTCAAGGCCAAGAGCACGGCAAGAACTAATCCAATACCACATAATATCACCAAGTTCTCGTTTACAATGAAATACAGTTTCATCATTAAGTGGTTTGCCTTGGAAGATACACTTTTTAACAATCTCATTAAATTCTCCTGTTTCGGAAGATAGTCCAATACCACCTGTTAGTAGCAAGGACATATTTATATTAGGGTTTTTAGTTTCAAGTTCTTTAGTTGCGTAGAACATTTCTGACAACTGATTACTTTCTTTACTTGTAACTTTTTCTACGAAATGTTCGTACTTCTTTAAATCAACTTGTGGCAATTACGCCTCCTCTGGTTTTTCTTTACTCATCAATAACACGGCATCTGGTTCCACACGTCTAACTTCTATCTGACCTAAATCAGGTTCATCAAGTTTTACGCCTCTGGTCCAACGACCATGTTCTACATAAATCCAGTCACCAACTTCATATTCGTCAGTGTTAAGTTTGCCTTTGCTATACACCTGGCACCAACGACTTCTAATACCATGTTCTTTTCCATCGTCGGATAATTGTATGATTCCCCCTTTACTTGTACGTTCTCCAAAGTTCATATTGTATGCTAAAATATGATCTTTAATGGGGATCAGTTTTCCTTTAAGCTCTGGTTTTAACTTTGGGCCAGCACCCAGTAACGTACCATCAACCATTAATTATTTTCCTTTTTTGACAAAATTACCATCATCATCTTCAACCCACTCAACATTATCAGTTGTTGTGTTTGTTGCTTCTGCTTCTTTATCTATTTCAGCCATCTCTTGCTCAACGGAACTTTCAGGTGCCGTTTCTGCTTTTACTTTTGCAATAGCTTCTTTAGTTTCAGAATCAGGTTCTGCAACTCCATGTCCCGGAACTTCATCTGGAACAGCTTGAGGATGATCTCTGTAGTATTCGCCTAAAACTTCTTCGCGTTTCTTAATGATTTTACCACCTGGCCCTAGTTCATCGCCACGTGCATTAACACGAGCATTTCCTACTGCCGGAGTAAGTTCATTTCTTTGTCTCAGCAAATCCATATCAACTTTTTTACCTTGCATTGATGTATATTGCTTACGACCGCTTTGTTTCATTGCCATAACTATTCTCCTATTATATACGTATTTATCTCAGGAACTCACGCCAGTCTAGCTGAAACTGAATTGGATTGATCTTGTGTATACCAATCAAATACAGCACGAAGCTGGCTGTACTAGAGCCTCTTCCTACGCCCCATACAATCTTGTTTTCACGCATAAAGTCAACCAAATAAAACATATAACGTAATAAGTCATACATATCTCTATCGTGAAATGCTTTCAATTCTTCATATGCTCTTGCCACTTCTTGTTCACCATTACACATATTGATAATTTTTTCTTCTATATTAAGTTGTTTGTATTTTTCTGGCATGAACCACTCTGATTGTAATGTCTTATCAAATTGTGTTTTGTCTACATCTATTGGAATGTATTTTTTGAGTGGGCTTATTCCATTTTCTTTGGCGTGTGTGTTAAATTTTTCAATGTCATCATTTGGATCACACAACACCACATGACACTTATCAATATGACCAGTGTAGATCATATCTAACAAGTCCTGATTCGAAAATCGTGGAATACCTAATTCATCTGTCTTCATGAGCATACTTATATATTACTCGATATTAATTAATTTGTCAAGATCAGAATTACCCGGATTCATCCGATTCTTGATAAAGCGGTCCCTTTTTTCTAATTTGTACATATCGAGTACAGTTTGGAGTTGTTGTCTAGCTTGTGGATTTCTTGTTTGAAAATATTTTTTTGTTAACTTAACTATGTTTTCGTCTAGTTGTTCGTCCGAGAGATCAGATACATTATCTATTAATGGGTGATCCATAATTATTACCTATTATTATGTAAAGACGCCGACGTATTCAGCATAAACAGTTGTACCACCATCATTAGTCCAAAAGTCTACAACAGCTGGATTTACATTTGAAGCAACATTGAATGGACTTGGAAATCCAGGACCATACTTAATTGTACCTCCGCCTGATGTTGCCCAAGTTACTACTCTAGTTGTACTGTCACCTAGTGTGTCTAAAAGCACTAATCTAATTTTACCAACTTTGTTAGCTGTTGGCCAATCAGCAAATGTAAGTGTAATGTTATTTCCTATTGTAAATGTTTGGTAGTTACCATTTGTGAAACTGATATTCTGTGGACTTGTTACAGTCCCGCCAGCATACACTTTTTCAGTGTTTGCAATTAGGTTCGCTCCGCTGACGTCATTTCCTAGAAAGTTGTTAGCGGCATTTAATTTTGCAGTATTTGTCTGAAGTGCTTCTATTTCACTTTTTGCCGCAGTAAAGTTGTTCTTGATTGTGTTAAAGTTATTTCTAAAACCTTGTGAATCATTATCCTGTCCTGCGATAGGAAAAGTTGCGTCAACACCGGTACTGTTTATATTACTTGCCATTTTTTATCCTCTCTAGCATATATATTTATCTGCTTATACATTAAAACTGTAATTCCCGAACGGAATATATTGTTCATTGCTGTTTCCAGTAGTATTATCTATCACATATCTATCAATTTCAAAGTCTAATTGACTAAAATTGAACCCATTATTTTTGATATTTAATAGTATTTGGGCACTTGTACCTGGTTTGCAGTAGCATAGTGGTATAGCAGTTACATAGCCCAATTCTTCAACTGTGTTGGTTTGAGCAGTTGACATCCAAAGTGGTAAGAAGTTGGCTTCCGTTGTACCAACTGTTCTTAGATTATCACGCATATTTGTTATGTTGCTGATGTATCTAGTTTGATCACTTGAATCACTGATCTTAATAGCATCACTTGACACTTTGATTGGAGTACCATCTGGTCTAAATCTAAATGGATCACTTGATGTGGTTGCAATTATTCCAGCTGTTAATACAGCACCTGATCTAGTTGTGACTTGTATGATTCCATTAGCATCTATTATAATAGATCCACTTCTAGCTATTACTTCTAAATCATTTCCAAAAGCTCTTACCAATACAATTTGATCAATACTGTTTCTAATTTCAAATACAGCAAGTCCTGAACCTTCTTTAGAAACATCATCTGAAGTTTCCAACTCAACACTATCAACTGTAATTTTTTTCTTGTTAAAAATTGTAGTTTTATTTCTTACTTTTGTTGTTCCTGTGGTTACGTCAATAGGATCGATAACTTCGATATACACCACTTCATAAACTGTGTCTGTACTTCCAGTTTTTCTTGCAATCGCACTCCTTACTGCACCAAGTTTAAATCTTTTTCTTCTATGGTTTTTTCTAGTTGCTGAAATATACCCTCTTATCTCTTTTGTTTCAATACCTGCGTACACCAACATCTTGATATCTTTTTGTAAACCAAATTCAGGATCGTTTGGTCTGTAAATACTTGCTGGTGTAAACACATTAGGATCACCTATAAAATTATTGTATGCTGATCTTTGTGTTTCTTTCAACAAAGGTTTTACAAATATATTACTATATGTGATATTATCTGGATCACTTACTACAATATTGAATTCTCTTGTTATTGCACTGAATCCAAATCTATCTCTTGCTCTAACTGTGAAAGCAAACTTTCTATCTATGCTTGTTGTTCCTCCATCTAATGAAAAGTTGTTGCTATCAATAGTTGTCAAGCCAAGATTTGTACCACTTGAAAACTGTCTAACCTTACCAACAATCTCACCATTGAAGTTTAATGCAAGTCCTGGTGGTAAAGTTCCTGCTGTAACATCATATAGTAATATTGCATTAGGTACTGAAGTTGTTGCACTTACAGAAAACGTGCTAATAAAGTTTGCATTGATACTTCCTAGTGTTGAGTCTGTGTTCCAACTAATTGTACTTTCTACTTCACCTAAGATTCTTACTGTAAATGTTTTTGCCTTTTCGGCTAATACTGTATTGATAGAAGTGTATCTAATTGCTTTGACAGTAAATTTAAATTCTTTGGTTATGGCTGGTTGGTATGGTACTCTACCTGCAATTTCTCCAGTTGTAACATCTATTGTCATTCCTGGCGGCAATGTACTTGCACTTCCGTCATCATTTGTGGATTGTAATTGATAAGTTAATTCGCCAACCACTGTATTTGGATCAAACACATCAAGGTAAATTGTAACATAATTATTAGCTCTCTTGAATCCCAAGTCTGCTGGAGTCAACCAAACAGGTGTTCTTAGATAAGTGTTATCAGCAGTGAATATACCTGTCCCAACTTGCATGATTGTATTGTCAGCACGTAGGAAGTCATCACCAACTAAGAATATTTGAAATTCTCTTTTTGTGATTGTGTCACCATCACTTACACTTACACTAAATTCATAAGTTCTGTTTAGTTTCTTAGGACTTTGTGTAGGAATAGCATAATCATATCCTTGTGTATCATAGTAATAACTTTCAAAACCATTTGCACTTCTCATACCAAAGTCAAACGCATATTGATCATATTGAACAGTATCATAAAATCCATTACCACTTCTTTTGTCCAAAGCAAGTATAGGATCAACAATACCAACAAGTCTACCATCTGTTGTAAGTTGTATTCCTGGAGGTAATGTGCCATCTCCGTCAGCTATGAAATATTCTAAAGTTTGTCCTGTTGGCAAATCATCGTCTATTGCTTGAAGCTGAAAGTTAACAATACTGCTATCTAAAATGTAAAAACTATTGTTCGGCCCTAAAGGTAACTTTCCTTTATTAGTAGTCCATATAGGTTGATCAGGACCTTGTACTTCTATCTTAAATGTTCTATCTCTTACACCATCATCATTTTTTGCTCTTAATACAAATTCAAATTCTGTATCTCTTTGTACTTCAAAAGGAGTTCCAACAATTTTGTTGTCCAACAATCTCATACCACCTGGTAATTCTCCACTTATCAAAGTTATTACATCTGTGTTTAAATTTATTGAAGTTACTGATCCTGATTCTAAGAAAATATCAGGAGCACTTGCTTGAGTGTATGTCAAATAATTGCTTGTGATTTCTTTCATGTAATTAGTAACGTCATGTGCCGCAGGTGTTTTGTAATGTATTACCTGTCCTGCAAGATATGAATAATAATATACACCTGTGATTCCATAATATACACCACCTGCATCAGGAATGACTCCGCCTGTGTATCCTTGAGATTTTGCTACTTCAAAAACACTTTGTTGTGCTGATAAAAATGTGTAACCAAATGCGTGTGAACCTCCTGCGTAAGGAATCACTGTATCATTCTCTCCGTGAATGTTTAAGAATCTTCTTCCTTGTAAAGGAGTCTTGGCTGTGTTATATTCAGCATTGGTAATTCCTGTTTGTCCAGATGGAATATAAAATGTGCTATTTCTAACCATTGGATTAAAAAATTGTGTACCATTAGTTACAATAGTGTCTAATGCTGTGTCGTCTATTTGTACATAAGCTCTATTTGCCAAAGCCGCACCATTACTGAATCCAATTATTCTAATTTTAGTGTTGTCTACATTTACAAAATCTTTAAGCAAAGTTATTAGATCTGTAAGCATTTCTATATCTGGTGCTTTTGTTGTTTCGTGTGCAACGTTCCAAGCATTGTTGTAACCAGTTGGTGCAATTAAGATATGATCACCCAAGTAATTTTGCCATTCATTGATTTCATTAGCACCGTTACCACCTGAGCCGTGTAGTAAAATTGCAACAGGTACACGTTTGTTTAATAGTGTTGGAATAGTAGGCACTCTAATTGCCATTGGATATGTGTAAGTTTCAGGTGTACCACCTTGCGTCCATGTTTTTGTTATGTTTATTGTTGAGCTGTTTTGCAGTCTAGTTTGTGCAGGTAAACTTATAGCAGTTGTTGATGGATCAAATCCTGTGCCACTAGCAGTTCCTGGTGCAATAGGTAAGGTGATAGAAGTGGTAACTCTTTCTTGTAGAGTTCCTAATTTATATCCTGAGTTTTGTGTCCAACTTGGTACTGCCATTTCAAATCCTAAACTTTACAGTATTTATCGGATATGAAGACGATTAAAATGCTCTTTGTTGTTTGGTGCTAGGCCCTACAATGTACGGATAAACAGGCTGTCCGTTAGCATCTACAGTTACGTGATAACAATATGTGCCATTTACATATTCTGGAGTTTTTTCAAATCTACCATTGTATTCATCTAGTAAACCTGTACCTACTTGATATTCATGATCATTGATAAATGTGCCTGCTGTTTTGGCACCATACAAGTATCCTCTACCTGCTGGTTCTGAAGCAAATGTTGTGTAAGAACTTGTCATTCTTACCACTGTTGATGAAGGGTCATTGTAATCTGAATAACCAAATGGTCCGTAAATAGGATAACCGTCAAAACAATATCCTATAATTTTGCTGTGTCCATCTGCGTGTCTAAAATGATCACCACCGAAATTTGTTCCTGTGTAATAAGTTGGTGTAGGTGAAGCACCTGTTACCATTGCTGTGTTCCAACCTGCGGCTGATTCAGATGAACCTGTAGGTAATGTTAAAAATTGTGCAGACATATAATGATACTGTCCACTGATTTCTGGCCAACCACCTGCATCATCTCCACCATAGTTTGTTCTGAATTGTACAGCATTATATTCAAAGCCTGTACCTGGAGCATCTGCTGATGGATCAAGTCCTGGCGGTACTGCTCCAACTCCTGCTGATGGACTAAAGAATACAACACCGTTATTAAAAATACCAATTGGTGTCAAGGCAGATAAAGCCTGTGGGTTACTTGTATTTGTGCCACCTCTGTAAGTAAAAGAATAATTGTAAGACTGTGCTGATACAACATTGGTACTTGGTGAAAAAGCATTTTGCCCAAATGGTTTTCCAAATGAAGCTGGATTAGGTAATCCGTTCGATGATATCGTTAGTGTTGCCATTAAGTTAATACTCCTGCGTCAAAGTTTCTTGGATCTGGACTTAAATGACTACCAAAGTCTATGTCTGTTTGATAAATTAACCAATCTGACAAACCTCTAACATCATTTGATAAACTTCCAAAATCAAATCCAGCAGTATTAGGTTCGATGTTTCTTATATCAACACCATGCACTAAACCAGTGACGTTTCCAGTTAAAGCACCATTAATATTACTTGCTGTCAATGTATTTACGTTTGAAATATCATTTCCGCCAGCATCAAGATTACCACCTAATTCTGGTGTTGTATCCGAACTGACTTCTGCTGTTGAATTGATAGTTAAAACGTTTCCAGCTACACTTGTGGTAGATCCTGAACCACCCCTAATATTTAGAGTGCCACCATCTGCAAGTTGTAAGCTACCTGAATCAGACACAACATTTAATTGCTGTAATCCACCAGTTGCGTTAATTGTTATTCCTGTGGTTGAGCTTGTTAGTGTAACATTGGAACCTTGTACTAGTTTTTTAAGTTGTAATTCTGCACCTACTTTTTGTGCAAATACACCTTGCCCTGTGTTACCTAAATTTGTAACAGTTGTGGATTCAGGAGATCTAAGATCAAGATCATCAAAGTTTTGATTTACTTTAATGAACGCTTCACGCAGATCATCACCTGTTCCGTCGTTTGCTAGTGTTCCTATGTTTATTGTTTGTAAAGCCATTTTCTATCCTATACAGTATTTATCTATTGATCGTTTCCACTCGTGCCTCTAAATTTAATTGGGTTTGGACTATTATAAGGCCAATATGCAAGTTCATTAGGAGCACCATACAATCTTGGAATGCTGTTACCATAATTAAAGTTTTCTGCTGTACCACTGTCGTAAATTACATTTTTAAGTGAATGAGTGCTTAAAAACTTTTTAAACTGAGCCGCTGTACCTCCTGGATTTGCTTGGAGCCATAAAGCACCCATTCCGCATACCTGCGGAGCGGCCATGCTAGTACCACTTATTCTTGCCATGTAGTGTGTCGAACTGCCTGGATATAACTGTTTTGTTGCGTATGCACTTACTTGGCTTGTTGCACTTGCTATCTGTGATCCTGCCGCCATTATGTCTAGCCTTGGACCACGTTCACTGTCATATCTTAAATTTTCAAAACTACCATATTGATCATGGTCAACATTTCCTACCCATACCGTATCTTCACTATGCGGTGAACTAGGACGGTTGTAGTAGATTGCAGATGTTCCATAAGTAGTTGTTCTGTAATAACTGTTGTAGATATCACTTCCATATGGACCTGAACCTGCGGCTCCATACGCACAAGGGTGATATGCGTTACCGGCCGCCTTGATACAAATAATACCTGCGTCAGTTAATTGTTGTTGTTCTACATCTGCACTAGTACTTGGTGAAGGATGTTTTGATCCTGTCATTCCATATTGTGCTAATGCACTTGAATAATTCTGTGCTGTGATTCCTTGATCAACACCTTTATAAAAAACGTGTGTGATTTGTCCGTTTGAAGAATACGTGCTAGAATATCCCCAACTTTGATTTACAATAGTAGGACGTCTAAATCCTGTGTTAGGATCAATAGGTTTTTTCAAATGCCATTCTCTAATAACATCATAGATATCGTTCATTGACATAGCATTTCCGCTACCACCAAATAATCTTACTGAATACAATCTTGCATTCTTGGCCCAACCGTATGTCTTACCTGCGGCAATACCACAACAATGACTTCCGTGTTGACCTGCTCTATTAATGCCTGTATAATTGTTTGTGTAATGACCTGATGGCATAGTTCCAGAAACACCTGATGCCGCATACCAATCTATTTGTTGAAATCTAGTTACACCATTGTAATCTTCCCATTCAGGATGTCCTGTTGGATCAACACCATCGTCTTGAATAACAATGTCAACACCAGTACCATCTAGTGTGTAATTGTAATCTCCTGAGAATCCTGAGTTTGAC
>Ga0160422_10000127_pt1 | contig 41901 bp, 30 predicted proteins | sample Fk160mmetaG_FD_108192 | JGI IMG/M metagenome (GOLD analysis project Ga0160422, IMG submission 108192) | Marine microbial communities from the Central Pacific Ocean - Fk160115 60m metaG | ecosystem: Environmental > Aquatic > Marine > Oceanic > Photic zone | place: The Central Pacific Ocean... | reverse complement strand
TTGGTACAATTTCTTCTTTAAATAATCCAGTATCTATTGCGTTTAATGCTTTTTTGTGTGAGTTAAAAGCAAATTCATCTTGAGACGCTCTTGAAATATTGTATCGGCGGGCTACTTCCTCTGCAGTGTTTCCCATACCCCAATACCAACTTGGGTTTTTTGCAGATACTTCTGCATTAGGAACAATGCGCCATCCGCCAAATGGAATGGGCGACATGGTTTCTACCCCTCCTGCAATAATACAATCGGCCATGCCAGCGTTAATTTTTGCAGTTGCCAATGCGATGGTTTCCAGGCCTGAAGAGCAGTATCTGTTTACGGTTACGCCCGGAACTTTATCTGTTTTTAAACCCATTAAAGATACCATTCTTCCAATGTTTAAACCTTGTTCCGCTTCTGGAGTTGCATTTCCAACAATCACATCATCAATTCTATTAACGTCCAATTCTGGAAGTGTGCTGAGCAAGTGTTTTACGGTTGCAGCCGCTAAATCATCGGGGCGAGTAAATCGGAAAATACCCCGAGGTGCTTTCCCTACTGCTGTTCTAAATCCTTTTACGATATATGCTTTCATCTTAACGGTCTTAATTTCGTAATGGTTTTCCTTTTTTGAGCATGTGCTCTATACGCTCTAATGTCTTGCGTTCTCCTGTAAGCGACAAGAATGCTTCTCGTTCTAAATCGAGTAGGTACTGCTCGCTCACTAGAGTAGGGGTAGATAGGTCTCCCCCTGCAATGACATAGCCAAGTTTTTCAGACATTAATTTTTCGTGTTCGGTAATAAATCCGGCATGAAACATTGAGTCTGCACCTACCAGGAATGACCCTAAAATTTGTTTTCCTAAAACTTTAATTTTCTTTTCATTAGCAGGAGCTCTGTAGCCTTTGTCGGCAAGTCCAATAACAGCTGCTTTTGCATCGGCAATACGTCTTTGTTTATTCACCGAAATAGCATCTATTCCTTTTCTAAGTAAACCAAGATCCATTGCTTCATGTGCTGAAGTAGATACTTTAGCCATTCCTACATTTAAAAATAATTCTCTAATTAAAGGGTTCTGAATATCACCTTGATTAAAGAGTGCTGAAGCACGTAATGCCATCTCTTTGGTTCCGCCACCACCAGGAATTAATCCAACACCCATCTCTACCAATCCCATATAAGTTTCCGCAGCAGCTTGTGTAATGTCGGCGTGCATTGCTATTTCGCATCCACCACCAAGAGTCATTGCGTGAGGTGCTGCAACAACAGGAATGTTAGAATAACGGATTTTCTGAGTGGTTTGTTGGAAAGCTCGAACTGCAAAGTCTAATTCGTCGTAGTCTTGTTCTACAGCCATCATAAAAATCATGGCTAAATTTGCACCTACCGAGAAGTTTTGACCTTGGTTTGCAATAACCAAACCTTTGTAGTTATCTTCTGTTAAATCAATTGCATGCTGAATGGCTTGAAGTGTGTCGCCTCCAACAGCATTCATCTTAGAGTGGAATTCTAAGTTGACAACATCATCACCTAAGTCGATTAAAGATGCCACATCGCTTTTCCAAATTGTATTTGCTTTTTTGCGAACGTATAAGTCAATTAAAGCCTCTTGGTTTGGAAGTGCTTTGTATTGTTTTTCCTCTTTGTCGAAGTAATTCATAGAATCGACTTCAACCTGATAAAAGGATGAAGTACCTTGGTCTAACATTTCTTTTACCCAAGGAGCGATGTCTCTTCTCAGTTCAATAGCTTTGTCGTATGCTGCTTGAGCGCCTATGGCATCCCAAATTTCGAAAGGCCCTAATTCCCATCCAAAACCGGCTTTCATAGCCTGGTCTATTCGGTATGTTTCATCAGAAATTTCTGGAATTCTATGGGATACATAAGAGAAGATGTCGCTAAACATTTCTCTGTAAAATTCTCCTGCTTCATCCTTGCTATGGTATAAGAATTTGATACGTTTTCTGAGATCGTCAATTTCTTTTGCTTGGGCTAAAGAGGTGAATTTAACTCGATCAGGTGTTTTGTATTCAAAGTTTTTTAAATCGAGAGATAAAATGACTTTTTTCCCTTTTTCGTCTTTTGTTTTTTTGTAAAATCCTTGTTTTGTTTTATCCCCGAGCCATTTGTTTTTAAATAGTTTTTCGACGTATTTTGGTAGCCTAAAGGACGCTCTCGCTTCATCGTTTTTGCAATTTTCATATAGGCCATTGGCTACATGAACTAAAGTGTCTAAACCTACAACATCACAGGTCCTAAAGGTTGCAGATTTTGGTCGACCTATGATTGGGCCAGTTAATTTATCAATGGCTTCTACAGAAAGTCCTCTTTTTTCTACCAAATGAAAGAGTGATAAAATGCCGCCAACACCAACCCTGTTTGCAATAAAGGCAGGTGTGTCTTTACACAAAACGGTTGTTTTACCTAAATAACGATCTCCAAATTCCATAAGGAATTCGACCAGCTGAGGATTTGTGTGAGGTGTTGGAATAATTTCTAACAGTTCTAGGTATCGAGGCGGATTAAAGAAGTGTGTACCTAAAAAGTTTGTTTTAAAATCTTCGCTTCGTTCTTCAAGCATCATATGAATAGGAATACCTGAAGTGTTACTAGAAATTATACTCTCTGATTTACGGAATTGTTCTACTTTTTCGAAGACTTGCTTTTTGATGTCTAAGCGTTCTACAACCACTTCAATAATCCAGTCAGCATCACTTATTTTTTTAATGTCATCGGTTAGGTTACCTGTTTTAATTCTACTAATGAAGTCTTTCTTATATAGCGAAGCTGGCCTTGACTTTAGTGTTGCTTTGAGTGCATCTTTTACAATCCTGTTTTTTACTTTTGGGTGTTCCAAAGTTAAATCTGCTTTTTCCTCAGCTTCATTCAATTTAAATGGGGCGATGTCTAATAAAAGCACATCAAGTCCAATATTAGCCATATGACAGGCAATTCTTGAACCCATAATCCCTGAGCCAATAACAGCTACTTTTTCTATGGATGGTTTATTTTTCATTTTTTAATTCTTCGATAGATTGATCTACTGCGTCCAATACTTTGTAAAAGGCATCAAGTTCTTCTTGAGAAATTTTTGAGAAGACTCTTTGGTTAAAAACTTTTACATTCTCAGAAGCAATTTTTCGGTATTCTATACCTTTTTTAGTTAAGTAAATACGCACTTTTCTTTTGTCCTTTGGATCGGTTTTTTTTCGAATCAGTTTGCGGTCTAACATACTTTTTAAACTTCTAGTTAAGCTTCGTGATTCCATGCCCATTTTGGGGCCCAAGTGTGTCGAAAGTATTCCGTTCTTTTCAATGTTTAATATTGCAAATCCAGTTGATGTTGTTGCATCATGTTTTTTTGCCCGATCATTATACAGTCTAGAAATGCTATGCCATGCCCAGCGTATTCGAAAATCTATAATGTGTTTCTTGTTAATCATAACAGATCTAATTTGCTTTCAATTTACAAATTAAACGTATGCAAGCATAATAAATTTAAAATTTATTTGGCACGCATACTAAATTGTTTTGAAAACAGGTGTAAAAAAAAGCCCCATAAGGGGCTTTTATTAAGAGTAAATCTCTTTGTATTTATGGTCGTATTTGCTTAGAACAGGTTTTCGTTTAAGTTTCATTGTAGCGGTTAATTCACCTCCATCTACAGACCAAGCTTCTTTCATAAGAACAAATTTTTTGACCTGTTCGTATGGTGCAAATTGTTCATTATAATGTGAAACTTCTTCATCATACTTTTTAAGTACATCAGGATGTTCTGTCATTTGAGCATCTGTAGTGTAATCAATTTGATTATGCTCGCACCAAACTCTCAAAGCTTGAAAATCTGGAACAATAAAAGCACCTGGCATCTTTTCGCCTTCACCTAAAACCATAATTTGTTCAATCAAACGCGATTCTTTGAACTTGTTCTCCATGACTTGAGGTGCAATGTATTTTCCACCAGAAGTTTTAAAAATTTCTTTTTTCCGGTCGGTAATTTTTAAGTAAACGCCTTCTACCATTTTACCTATATCACCTGTATGGAACCATCCGTCTTTATCAATAACTTCGGCTGTTAGCTCTGGCTTGTTATAGTACCCCATCATTACATTATGTCCTTTACATAAAATTTCGCCATCATCACCAAATTTAACTTCTACACCAGCCATAACTTTCCCTACCGTACCGTAATATTTACCTCCTGGCTCGGGTGTGTTAACGGATATTACAGGAGAAGTTTCAGAGAGACCATAACCCTCAAATACTGGCATTTGAGCGGCTGTAAATACGCGCGCAAGTCTAGGTTGAAGGGCCGCTGCACCAGAAAAGATGTATTTCATATTTCCCCCAACAGCTTCTCTCCATTTACTAAAGATAAGTTTATTAGCTAATTTTAATTGTGTTTCATACCACCAGCCATTTTTGCCATCCAGTTCATGTTTTAAACCTAAGTTTAGTGCCCAAAAGAAAAGGTTTTTCTTGAGTCCAGTTAATTCTGAGCCTTTAGCAACAATTTTATCGTATACTTTTTCCAGTAATCTTGGAACTGTAGGCATTACTGTTGGTTTAATTTCTCTTAAATTATCGCCAATTTTTTCAATACTTTCTGCGTAATAAATAGATGTTCCTCTGAACAGATAGTAATATTCAACTACTCTTTCAAAGACATGACATAAGGGAAGAAAGCTAATTGCAGTGTCTGTGTTATCTAATGGAAGAGAATCTTTTAGCCCAGCAAATTGGGAGTAAAGATTGTCGTGAGAAAGCATAACTCCTTTAGGATTTCCGGTTGTTCCGGAAGTATATATGAGTGTAAAAAGGTCAGATGATTTCACCTCTAACTGATTGGCTTTCATTTTTGAAGCTTGAGGATTTGAATTCCCATCTTTAATTAAATCATTCCAGTCTTTAGCACCTTCAATTTCATCAAAAGCATAAATGGCTTCAAGGTCGTCGATTTTATCGACAAGCATGTGTACTTTTTCGAAAATTTCTTCAGAGCCTACAAAAAGAATTTTAACGCCAGCATCTTTTATAATGTACTCATAGTCTGCCGTCGTAATATTAGGATATATTGGAACATTGATCGCACCAATTTTATTAATGCCCATGTCAACCAAACTCCATTCTGGACGATTTGCAGAAATCACAGCGATTTTATCGCCTCTATCCATGCCTATATTTAACAGTCCATATCCAATAGCATTGGTTGTATTTACATATTCTTCAGCTGAATATTTTCGCCAAATGCCGTTTTGTTTTCCTGCTAAAACATCTTTTTTGTTGAAGTTTTGTTGTGTGAACTCTGCCAATTCAAAGATTCGTGAAGGAGTTGCATTCATAGTTTAGTGCTAATTTGTTATAAATTTATTTCAAATCTACTAAAATTACTTTCAAAATCAATTTGTGTTTTTGAACTGTTCATTTGATAACTTACATTTGATAAAATTTGTTTATGTCTCAAAATCCTCACATGCTTGATACGCCCATAGAATTCCTGAAAGGGGTTGGACCTCAACGTGCTGAAGTTTTGCAAAAAGAGTTGCATATATTTTCTTATCGAGATTTGCTCGAACTCTATCCATTTCGCTATCTCGATAAAACCCAGTTTTATAAGATTAATCAATTAAAAGATGATTTGGCCGATGTTCAAATAATCGGGAAAATTTGTCGTCTTAGGGAAGAGGGTACAGGTCGGAAAAAACGATTGAAAGCTGTATTTGAAGATGAGACTTCTTCTATGGAACTTGTTTGGTTTAAAGGTGTTTCATGGATTAAGAAATCACTTAAAAGAAATGAGCAAATTGTTGTTTTTGGAAAGCCTACACTTTATAAAGGTGTTTTTAGTATTTCTCATCCGGAAATAGAAACAATAGAAGCTTATAAAAAGAGCTTGGTAACAGCTATGCAAGGTGTGTACCCATCAACAGAAAAGCTTTCAAGTAAGTTTTTACACTCAAAAGGTATCGCAAAATTAATGCATGGATTATTAGAACAAGTTTCAAAGGTGATACCTGAAACACTTTCGCCAGAAATTCAAAAAGAATACAAGCTGATATCAAAGAAAGATGCCCTATTAAATATTCATTTCCCAAAATCCGATGTTCTTTTAGCTCAAGCTATTAGAAGATTGAAGTTCGAAGAATTTTTCTTTATTCAGTTGGGCTTGTTGAAAATGAAACAACACCGAAAAAAAATTAATTTATCGTACCCATTTTCGAATATCGGAGACCATTTTAATTCGTTTTATAAAGAGCAATTGCCCTTTGAATTGACAAATGCTCAAAAGCGTGTGCTAAAAGAAATTCGCATGGATGTGGCTTCGGGTAAACAGATGAATAGATTGGTGCAGGGCGATGTAGGTTCTGGAAAAACAATTGTGGCACTAATGGTGATGTTGATGGCTAAAGACAATGGGTTTCAAGCTTGTTTAATGGCACCAACAGAAATTTTAGCCACACAACATTTTCAAGGTTTAGAAGAAATGGTAAATGCTGTAGGAATGAATATGGCATTACTTACTGGGTCTACAAAAACCGCTCGCAGACGTGAAATACATGAAGCTTTAGAGTCTGGTGAATTGGATATTCTTGTTGGAACACATGCGCTTTTGGAAGATAAGGTGAAGTATAAAAACTTAGGAGTTGCAATTATCGATGAACAGCATCGATTTGGCGTTTCACAGCGTTCAAAGATGTGGAAAAAAAATGACAGGCCTCCTCATGTTTTAGTCATGACCGCAACTCCTATTCCAAGAACCTTGGCTATGACGGTTTACGGCGATTTAGATATTTCAGTAATTGATGAACTCCCCCCAGGTAGAAAGCCTATTACAACGCTACATAAAACGGATAAACATCGTTTATCACTTTTCCATTTCTTAAAGAAAGAAATTGAGTTAGGTCGGCAAGTTTATATAGTTTATCCTTTAATAGAGGAGAGCGATACTTTAGATTATAAAGATTTAATGGATGGTTATGAAAGTATTTGTAGGCATTTTCCGAGGCCACAATTTCAGGTTTCAGTTGTACATGGGCGTATGAAATCTGACGATAAAGAAGCTGAAATGGCGCGATTTGTTAAAGGTGAAACTCATATTATGGTAGCTACTACGGTTATTGAAGTGGGTGTTAATGTGCCTAATGCTTCGGTTATGGTAATTGAGAGTGCAGAGCGTTTTGGTTTATCTCAATTGCACCAATTGAGAGGGAGAGTAGGTCGTGGTGCAGAAAAATCGTACTGTATCTTAATGAGCGATTCTAAGTTGAGTCCTGATGCAAAATATAGAATTAAAACCATGGTACAAACACAAGATGGTTTTGAAATAGCTAATGCAGATTTAAAACTCAGGGGCCCTGGAGATATTATGGGGACTCGACAAAGTGGGCTTTTAAATTTAAAATTGGGGGATTTGTCTAAGGATTCTAAAATATTACAATTTGCTAGAAAAACTGCCAAAGAAATTCTAACTGATGATCCTGATTTATCTTCTGATTCAAACCGTTTAGTAAAAAAAGAATTTATGAGGGCCCACCACAATAGAATTCAGTGGAGTGATATTTCTTAAAGTTCAATGTTTTTTTTGCTATTAAGTAATTTTTTGATTCTTTATCTGTACTGCAGTTTTCGTTTTGTATGTTTGTATTTCTTTATTTAAAAGAATATTTAAAGATATAATTTTGTTCACTGCAAATTATAAATACTAAAAAATGATTAATCATATTCAAGGAAAACTAGTTGAGGTTAATCCGGCATTCGTTGTTATCGAATGCAATGGTGTTGGATATTTACTTAATATATCATTAACTACTTATTCTAATTTGCGAGAATCTGATACTTGTAAGTTATATTCACATATTGTGATTAAGGAAGATTCTCATACTTTATATGGTTTTTACAATAAGTTGGAACGTCAAATATTTAGATTTTTAATTTCAGTCTCAGGCGTTGGAGCCTCAACAGCAAGAGTTATATTGTCATCTATGTTGCCAGAAGAAATTAGAGATGCCATCGTTAGTGAAAATATTCAACTAATAACATCTGTGAAAGGAGTCGGAGCTAAAACTGCACAGCGAATTATACTTGATTTGAAAGATAAAATGCTTAAAGCATTTGATAATATTGAAATTACTAATAAATCTGGCAATAGAAATCGAGAAGAAGCGTTATCTGCTCTAGAAGTTCTTGGATTTCCGATGAAAGCGGTTCACAAAATGATAGATAAACTGATAGATGAATCGCCGAATATGGAAGTTGAGGAACTAGTGAAAAAAGCTTTAAAGCAGATGTAAGTGAAGCCCAGTAGAGCCTCAATAAATATATTTTTTATTTGTTTTGTTTTATTCCTTTGCACTAGTTATGTGAAGGCTCAAAATGATACTGTGGATTTACCTTATCCACAAATGCTTTTTAGTACTCCAGAAAATTTTGATGAAACTGTTCAATACAATTCTGAAAATAGAAGTTTTACTTTCCAGAAGTCAGTTGGAAGTTTCAATCTACGTCGTCCAACCTTTATGAGTGAATCTGCTTATAAACAGTGGTTATTTAATGAGCAAATTAAAAATTATTGGCGACAAAAAGTTCAGCCAAACTTATTTGATGAAGGTTTAAATGGATCAAAACCTAAAAGAAAAATTGGGGGTGAATCCTTTAGTAGAATTTTTGGAGGTAATACAGTAGATATTCGCCCTCAGGGTGCGGCAGAACTTACATTTTCGGGAAGGATTGATAAAACAAAAAACCCGAATTTAACTCAGAATCAGCAGAGTAATGGAAGTTTTAATTTTGATCAAAGTATTCAGATGAATGTAATTGGTAAGATTGGAACTAAGTTAACTTTAAGAACTAATTATGATACTGAGAGTCAATTTGATTTTGAAAATCAAATGAAGCTCGAGTATACTGGTGATGAAGATGAAATTATTAAAAAAATTGAACTAGGTAATGTAAATCTTCCTTTGAGCGGGTCATTAATTTCTGGAACTCAAAGTTTGTTTGGAATTAAAATGCAGCTTCAATTTGGAAAAGCCACATTTACAACTGTATTTTCAGAGCAAAAATCGGAAACCAGTACGATTCGTGTTGATGGAGGCTCACAAACCACAAATTTTGAAATATATGCAGATGATTATGAAGCCAATAAACACTATTTTTTATCACAATATTTTTATAATAATTATGATCAAGCATTGTCTAATATGCCAATTATTAATTCCAATGTATTAATCACTAATCTAGAGGTTTGGGTAACCAATAGATCTGGTGTTACTCAAAATGTTAGAAATATTGTAGCATTTCAAGATTTGGGTGAGAAACTTAGTGATGTTCATAATACCACCAATGTATATGCAGGTTCTTTAAATACTCCTTATCCTGATAATAGAAACAATAGTTTGGGACCCGAAATATTAGTTACAGATTTTCCTTCTATTAGGTCTGTTAGTGAAATTACAAGTCAACTAAATGGAACTGGATATGAACAAGCTGTTGATTATGAGAAAATTGAAAATGCAAAAAAATTATCAAGTTCAGAGTATAGTTTTGATCCTAGACTAGGTTTCATATCCCTAAATCAAGCCTTAAATTCAGATGAAGTATTAGCTGTTTCATTTCAATATACAATAAATGGTACTCCATATCAAGTTGGTGAATTGTCCACTGATGTTGCTTCTCCTGATGCTTTGATTTTAAAATTACTTAAGAGTACTACTGTTGATATTAATTTGCCAATGTGGCGACTTTTAATGAAAAATGTATATGCCTTGGGAGCATATCAGGTTAATAAAGAAGATTTTGATTTACAGATTCTTTATCAAGATGATGAGTCTGGAACCCCTTTACCTTTTATACCTGAAGAAGGATTAAGTGGGGAATTGTTAATACAAACTTTGAATTTGGATAATTTAAATCAAAATATGGATCCAGGCTCAAATGGCGTTTTTGATTTCATTCCTAACTTAACTATAAAACCTTCTAATGGTCGTATTTATTTACCCTCTAAGGAGCCCTTTGGAGATTATCTAAGAGCAAAATTTAATGAGGCAGGACTTAATAATGATCTTGCAAATCAGTATGTATTTGATGCTCTTTATGATTCAACGAAAACTGCTGCTTCTCAAGTAGCAGAGCTTAATAAATTTATATTGAGAGGACAGTATAAATCTTCTTCTGGAGCTGATATTCCTTTAAACGCAATGTCTATTCCACAAGGATCTGTTACGGTTTCTATGGGTGGAACTCCTTTAGAAGAAAATGTTCATTATACTGTAGATTATAATTTAGGAAGAGTTAAAATTATTGATGAAGGAATTTTGAGTTCAGGGCAACAAATTGATGTTTCTCTTGAAAATAATTCGGGATACACCTGGATGACGAAGCGCTATTTAGGTTTACATGCTGATTATAAATTTAATGATGATTTCATTCTTGGTGCTACCATTTTGAATCTTTCTGAAAATAGTCAGACCCCAAAAATTAACATGGGTGATGAACCAATTTCAAATACTATATGGGGTGTAAATGCTTCTTACAAAACCGAAGTACCTATCATCACTAAAATTATTGATAAACTGCCACTCATAGAGACTAAGGAAAAGTCGAATTTAATTCTTACGGGAGAATTTGCACAGTTTATTCCTGGGCATCCTAAAACTATAAATGTAGATGCTTCAGGAACAGCTTATATTGATGATTTTGAGAATAGTCAGTCGCCTATAGATATTAGAAACTTTCAATCTTGGAGTTTAGCAAGTACACCGCAGGATGCAGATTTATTTCCAGAAGCATTCGAGTCTAATAATTTAAGTTATGGTTATAATCGTGCTTTATTGTCTTGGTATACAATTAATTCAGATTTACAGAGAAAAACTGCTTATTCTCCTTCTCATTTGAGTGATGAAGATAGAGAAGCTCCATATGTACGTGAAATTTCGATTAATGAAATTTTCCCTGATAAAGACATTCCTCATGGACAACCTTTACGTCTTAGAACCTTTGACTTGGCATTTTATCCTGAAGAAAGGGGTCCTTATAATTTTGATGTAGAAGGTGTTTCAGGAATTTCGTCTGGAATTGACTCAGATGGAAAATTAATTAATCCTGAAACACGATGGGGAGGAGTTGTTAGACAGATTCAGACTAACGATTTTGAGTCTTCAAATATTGAATTTTTAGAATTTTGGTTGATGGATCCATTTCTTGAAAATTCTATATCTGAGGGTGGTGATTTTTACATAAATCTAGGAAATGTTTCAGAGGATATTCTTAAAGATTCCAGAAAAAGTTTTGAAAATGGATTGCCAATAGATGGGAGTGAAGAAAATATAGATACTACTGCTTGGGGAAGAGTTCCTTCAGTTCAGGCATTGGTTAATGCTTTTAATAGCGGGGCTAATGCAAGAGAATTACAGGATGTAGGTATTGATGGTATGGATGATGAAATGGAACGCGATTTTATTGCATATGATGCTAATGAAACTACTTCATATATAGATAGAATTCAGAATTTATTTGGCTCAAGTTCCAACGCATTTATAAACGCAAATGATGATCCTGCTGCTGATAACTATCATTTTTTTTATGGAGATGATTATGATGCTCAGCAAAAAGGAATACTTGAGCGCTATAAAAAGTACAATGGAACAGAGGGGAATTCCCCAACTGGTGATGAAGCGATATCTTCATATACTCAACTTCCTGATGTTGAAGATATTAATAATGATTATACCTTAAGTGAAACCGAATCTTATTTTCAATACAAAATTAGTATGCGTCCCCAAGATTTAGATCAGGTAGGAGATAATTATATTACATCAATTATTGAAAATGCTGGTCCAAACAGTGATACACGATGGATACAGTTTAAAGTTCCGGTTCGGAGTTTTGATAAAAAAATTGGTAGTATTCCTGATTTTAGATCCATTAGATTTATGAGAATGTATGTTAATGGATTTAAGGACCCTATTGTTTTAAGATTCGCATCTTTAGATATGGTTCGTGGCGAATGGCGAAAGTATTTAAATAGTCTTGTAGATAATGAATCTTCTATAGAAAATGAGGAGACAATGTTCGATATTTCAGTCGTTAACCTTGAAGAAAATGGACGTCGTCAGCCTATAAATTATGTCTTACCTCCCGGTATCGAGAGGGAACGTATTCAAGGCTCAGCCGACCTAAATCAACAAAATGAACAATCTATAAGTTTTAGAGTATGTGATTTACAGGATGGTGATGCGCGGGGTGCTTTTAAGAATGTAACAATGGATATGAGAACATATAATAAGATTAAGTTTTTTGTTCATGCTGAAGAAAATGATGTTGCGTATCCATTAGTTGATGATGATCTATCTATGTTTATTAGATTGGGGGCTGATTATAATTTGAATTATTATGAATATGAAACACCTCTAAAAGTAACGCCTTGGGGTGCATCTGCAAGAGATGAAGTGTGGCCGGAAGACAATCAAGTAGAAATAGATTTTAATTTACTAAAAGCTGCTAAAGCTGCAAGAAATGCAGAAATTAGAAATGGAAATGTAAATGTTAGTTTTACTGAGCCATATTATTATTACCCGCCAGGTGAACAAAAACGAATTACTATTATGGGTAATCCTAATTTAGGTAATATTCGGACGATAATGTTAGGTGTGCGAAACCCAAAAATTGATCCTACTTTTAATCCAGTTGATGATGAATTGCCCAAATGTGCTGAATTATGGATTAACGAACTTCGTTTAACCGATTTTGACGAACGTGGTGGCTATGCTGCCAGAGGACAAGTTAAAACACGTTTTGCTGATTTTGGAAACTTGACACTAGCAGGAAATATGAGTACTGTTGGTTTTGGTAGTCTTGAACAAAGTGTTACAGAAAGAAGTAAAGAACAATCTCGTCAATATAATCTTACTTCAAATGTTGAACTTGGAAAGTTGTTTCCGGAAAATGCCAACATAAAGATTCCTGTTTTTATTGGTGTTTCTGAAACTGTTTTAACACCTCAGTTTAATCCTTTAGATCCAGATATTGAGTTACAAGCTGCTCTTTCTGACGAATCCATGAGTGAAGGTGCTAAAGATACTTTGCGAAATGTTGTGCAAAATTACACAATGCGACGGTCAATTAATTTTACAAATGTTAGAAAAGAAAGAGGTTCTAGTAAAGGTAAAAAAAACACCAATACAGGTAAAGCTGGTCGAGGCGCTAAAAGTCAAAGAGTAGGAAAAGGTGGATCTAAAAGTAGGTTATATGATATTGAGAACATTAGTTTAACATATTCTTATAATGAAGTTTTTAATCGTAATATTAATACTGAGTTTAGCTTATTGAGAGAAAATAATGGTGGTATAGGATACAATTATAATAACAGTCCTAAAAATTACAAACCATTAAGTAAAATTAAGTTTTTAAAGAAATATAAGAGTTTACGACTATTAAAAGATTTTAACTTCTATCTACTTCCCAAAACGATATCATATCGCACCGATTTTAATAAGTCATATTCAGAAATGAAAATGAGGAATATTGCAAGTTTAAATGCTACAGTTCCACTTAATATTATTGAGCCAGATACAATGTTTAATAAGCTTTTTTATCTTACTCAAAATTTTAATATTAAATATGATTTAGCACGCAGTGTAAAATTGAATTTTTCGTCAAATAATCGTTCAATTATTGATGAGCCAGAAGGTAAAATTGATACACAAACCGAACGAAAGGCTCTTCGCGATAGTATTTTATCATTTGGGCGACCAACTATGTATCACCATCAATATGATGTTAGATATACAGTTCCTATTAATAAATTTCCATTGACTGACTGGGTGAGTTTAACTTTAAATTACAGTGGTACTTATGATTGGAATGCTGGGTCTATGGCATTAGTAAATGACTCGATTAACTTGGGAAATGTTATTCAAAATACAAATAAAAAACGTATAAACGCTCAGTTTAATATGAATACTCTGTATAATAAAGTGCCTTTTATTAAGAATTTAAATGCAGGCCCTAAAAACAACAGAAGTGGTTCTAAAAATAGCCGTACCGATTCGCGAACTGTAGCAAAAGATACCAAAGCGAAAAATAAAGATTCTGACAAAGGAGATTCTGATGAAGAAGAGGAAGAGGAAGAGGAAGACAAAGAAAATACTTTAGATCATATTGTAAATGTTTTTTCTCATTTTGCACGTATGGCATTTTCTGTGAAAAATGTAAATATGAGTTATGACGAAACTAATGGTTCAATGTTGCCAGGTTTCAAACCTACTGCAGAATTTTTTGGTTTGGAACAAAGGTTTAATCCAAATTCTGCCCCTGGATGGAGGTACCTTATTGGAGCCCAACCAACAGAATCAGATCTAAACAGATATGCTCTAAACGGTTGGATTACTTCTGATACTCTCTTGAACCAACCGTTTACCCAGCAATATACTTCACGATTAAATATCAGATCTACGGTTGAACCAATCAAGAAATTTCGTATTCAAATTACAGCTCAAAGAAGTGAAACTATAAATACTTCATCTTTGTTTAAAAATAATGGCGATGTTAATACTCCTGTTTTCGATCTATTAAATGAAAATCAAACTGGAAGTTTTAACATGTCTTTCTTAGGAATTAGGACAGCTTTTCGACCCATGGAGATAAATTCTTCTGAAACATTTGATGATTTTAGAAATATTCGTTCTGAATTAGCTAAGAGAGTTGCATACAAATATGGAGTACCTTATAGCCCATCAGACAATTTCCCAGTTGGATTTGGTCCGAATTCACAAGAAGTTTTGATACCTTCATTTATGGCAGCATATTCCGGAACAGACCCTTCATTACAAACTTTAGATAAATTTCCAAAAATACCTTTGCCAAATTGGAATGTTAGATACGATGGATTAACTAATATTCCATGGATTAAAAAGCATTTCAAAACAGTTTCCGTGTCTCATGGATATACATCTACTTTTTCAATTAGTTCCTATCAAACCAATTTGTTTTTTTCTACCTTAGAATCCCCTTTTACTGGAACTCCAGTGGATAATCCTGATAATTTTGATGTGAGTGGTGATTTCATAACTGAGTTGCAAATTCAAACGGTAAATATTTCGGAGCAATTTAGTCCTCTTATAAGGTTTGATATAACTATGAATAATAGTCTTACTACTCGTTTTGATATTTCTAAAGATCGGCAGGTTTCTTTAAGTCTTAACAATAATCAAGTGCAAGAGCAAGCTGGTAAAAGCTTAACAGTAGGTGTGGGTTATCGTATAAATGATTTTGAAGTAACCATGTCTACCCCTAATGGTAGCAAAACTTTTTCATCTAATCTTGATTTAAATTTAGATGTATCGATTCGTAAAACGGCTTCTGCAATTCGTAGTCTTGAGGAAAATACTCATCAGCCGGTAAGTGGTAGTACAGATATCTCAATAAAAACCTCAGTAGATTATGTTTTAAGTGAACGTATAAATATTCAATTATTTTATGATCGTATGGTTAAAAAGTATGAAGTGGCTAATTCTTTTGATACTGCAAACAGTAATTTTGGTCTTAAACTCCGATTTTCTTTTGGTAATTAATTAACTTTACTTTTACGCAAAAAACACATATATTTGTTCGTTTAAAATTAAAATGAATTTATTTTTACGGATATGAGAAATCTCACCTTTACTTTATTATTTACCTTTTTAGTATCAAACTTTTTATTTGCTCAGCTAGAGCCAGGGTCTACAGCTCCAGATTTTACAATAACTGACCTTGATGGAAATACTCATAATTTGTATAATATACTAGATGAGGGTAAGCCAGTATTATTAGACTTGTTTGCAACATGGTGTGGTCCTTGTTGGTCTTTTGCAGAAACTGGTGTGTTTGATGAATTAGATGAAGCTTATGGCGTCAATGGAGACAACTCTCTTTTTACAGTCGCTGTTGAAGCTGATCCATCTACAAGCGTTGCTGAAATTACTAACAGTGATTTAGGTGATTGGACTGATGTAATCCATTACACTTTGGCAAATGATGATGAAATTGCCGATTTATATGAACTTGCATACTACCCTACAATATATTTAATATGTCCTGATAGATCAGTTACTGAAGTTGGGCAACTAAGTACTGCAGCTGCTTACTCTTCTCAAATTTCTGCATGTCCAGTAGCTATTGAAGGATTAAATGCTGGAATGAGATCTTATGATGGAGAGCTCGTTACTTGTGGCGATGGAAAAATTGAACCAATTGTAACAATTATGAATATGGGTTCAGAAGATATGACTGCATGTCTTATTCAAACTATTGTTGATGGAGATGTTATTAATTCCTATAATTGGACAGGTTCTCTTTCGACTTATGGTACAGATCAAGTTACTTTACCAGAAATTCCTTCCAACACTTCAAATGTCTCTTTTAGCGTAGTTATGGATGGAGATATTCAAGCATCTGATGATAGCATTGATATTGAAATAGAATCGGCTACAGAATCTCATGCATATATTCATGTAGAAGTTGATGCCGATTATTATGTCGGAGAAACAAGTTGGAATATTACAGATGCGTATGGTGATATTGTGTTTGAAGGATCATATGAATTTGGTACTGAAGATGACTTTGGTGGTGGTGGTCCAGATGCTAATATGATACATGATCATTTTACAGAATTATCTGAGGGATGTTATACCTTTAATGTTTTCGATTCATACGGAGACGGTCAGTTAGGGTATTCTTCATCTGGCCCAGGAACAGATGGGTCAATTACACTTACAGATGGTGATGGAAATGAACTATTTTTTGTCAGTGGTAATTGGGAGTCTGAGGCATCTGGTTATTTTGAAGTTACTAATGGGGTAGGAATTGAAGAAGTTCTTGAGAATTCAATTTCAGTCTTCCCAAACCCTACTTATAATAAAACATCAGTCTCATTAAATTTAATTAAATCTAGTAACATAATTATTGAATTAGTGAATACTTTGGGTCAAAAAGTATTCGTGCAAGAATATTCTATGATAGCTGGAAGAAATACTGTTGATGTTTCAGTTGAAAATTTAAATGCAGGTATATACTATTTGAATGTCACAGTTGATGACGAAACAATAACAGAGAAATTAAACATTTTAAAGTAATGTTTATTTTTCAATAAAATTAAAGGCTTCCAAAGATGGAAGCCTTTTTGATTTCTTCTTTATTTTTTTATTTAGATAAACATTTGAAATTCATTTTATGAAAAAGTTATTGGTTTTTGTTTGTTATAATACATTTATTGTTTTTAATACATTTGCGCAACTTCCAAATGGCTCTGTTGCACCTAACTTTACCATTACAGATATAGATGGTGTCCAATATGAGCTTTATGATATACTTGATCAAGGTAAACCTGTGTTACTAGATTTGTTTGCTGTTTGGTGTGGCCCATGTTGGAGTTTTGCTGAAATAGGAGTATTTGACGATTTTAATGAATTATATGGTAATTCCGTTTTTGTTGTTGCTGTGGAAGCTGATCCCTCTACTCCAGAAAGTGATTTGTTTGGTGGATCAAGTTCCATTGGAGATTGGACTGATGTTGTTCATTACACTTTAGCAAATGATGATCTTATCGGTGATTCGAGTTTATATAATATAAGCTATTATCCGTCTATATATTTAATTTGTCCAGATCGGTCAGTTTCTGAAATAGGTCAATTTTCATCAGGAGGGTATTGGAATGTTCAAAACCTAGCAGACGAAGTTTTTAATTATACTTGTAACCCTATTGAAGGCGTAAATCTTGGTATACAATCGTATAATTCGGAATTGAATTATTGTAGTATGGGTACAATAGAGCCGGTTATTACCATATCTAATACTGGTTTAGAAGTTGCAACTTCATTTACCATTGAAACTCTTGTTGAGGGTGAAGTGATAAGTTCCTATGATTGGTCTGGTGTTTTACCATCTCAAGGATTTGAACAACATTTTTTGGATGAGATCTCAGGTGAGTATGAACAAATTACATTTAATATCATTTCTTCTGAAGATGTAATATCTTCAGACGATAGTCTTACGGTTACATTTATTCCCTCAATTGAGTCTCACGCCTTTCTTTATATAGATGTAAAAACTGATTATTATCCAGGAGAAACTTCATGGAAAATTGTTGATTCAGATGGACAGGAAGTAATGTCACATGAATATGAAGAAGGAAATGATAACTCATCTGGTGGAGGAGGAGTCGATGCTGGTATAACATTTAATTATTCTGCGTCTTTAGAATCTGGTTGTTATACTTTTATGGCTTTGGATGAATCCGGTGATGGACAATCATCCTCGACTTCTGGTGTTTCTCAAGGTTACATTAAGGTTGCAGATGCAGATGGTCTAGAGTTACTAAATATTTCAGGAAATTGGGGTGAATTTAAATCTGTTAATTTTGAAGTTACCTATGGTTTAGAACTTGAGAAATTGGCTAAAGATAGAGTAATCGTTTACCCTAATCCTACCTTTGCAAATGCAAATGTTGAAATCACTTTGTCACAGTCAGAAGATGTGACACTTCAGTTAATAAATGTGCTAGGGCAGACAGTATTATTGAGTTCATCAAAAATGAGTCTAGGGCAAAATACGTTCGAATTACCTCTTGAGGCTTTAGAAGGAGGTTTTTATGTTTTAAATACAATTATTGGAGATAGAGAGATTACAAAAAAGTTGAATATTATCAAGTAATTTTTTTTCTTAATTTTGGTATGTTATTTGTTTAATTATCACAAAAAGATAAATATGAAATATTTTTTACTTCCCTTATTTTTAATACTAAGTTTTACCACTTCGGCCCAAACAACGCATCAAGTTTTGGTTGCTAATATGTCATACACTCCAAGTGAGCTTACCATTGAAGTTGGAGATCAAGTAACTTTTATTCTTGAAGGCGGAACGCATGATGTTAATTTTAACATAAGTATGCTTACATTAGAACCATTTGATAATCCAGTTGAAATTACGTCATTACCTATGCAGTCTGAACCTGGAGAGATGGGTACAATTACCTTTGATGTTCCTGGAACTTATAATTATGATTGTTCTATGTATGGACATGCGTCGATGGGAATGGTTGGTTCAATTATAGTAGAGGAAACAGAAACTCAATCTTTGTCTGTAGATGTGGCCGATTATTATTATTCTCCATTTGGGGAGCAATGTACTGCATATATTGATGTTACAAATACAAGTAATCAAGATCTTATGTTTCATGTAACAAGATCATCAACAACTGATTTAACTAATTATTTCTGTTGGGGACCAACATGTTATCCCCCAAGTTCTAATGAAACATATACTTCTGCTAATTCTTTGTCAATTAATTCAGGAGAAACACTTACAGGTCTTGATTCATTTATTGGTTATGTGAATAATCTACCTGAGAATTCGAGCTTGGATATTGATTATTGTTTTTGGGTAGATGGTAATCCATCTGATGAAACATGTGTAGTTGTTACATACACAAATAAGGATTCATTTATGACAACAGAAGATTTATCATTTTCACATGAAATTTATCCTAACCCTGTTCAGGATTTATTGCATATTAACTTGTTAAGTAGTAATCCAGTCGAATTTGTTTTGTACGACATGCTTGGTAGCCAAGTTTACAAAGAGGTGTTAACGAGCTCATCAAGTATTAATGTGAGTTCTTTTGAAGTAGGAATTTATTTTTACAAATTGAAGGTGAAAGGAAAAGAAACAGAGGTGCAAAAACTTATCATAACTAACTAAACCTTATGGTTTTTAATAAAGCTCCGAACAATCGGGGCTTTTTTTTTGTTCTAAAGATTCTATTTCGTGTACAATCCTTACTTTTGTTCATTCGAAACCCCTAATTTATTATGAAGGTATCATATAGCTGGATCAAAGATTATTTAAATGTCAACCTAAGTGCTGAAGATTGTGCTAAGGTTTTAACAGATACAGGCTTGGAAGTCGAAGGCATCCAAGAAGTAGAAAGTGTTAAAGGTGGTCTAAAAGGATTGGTGGTCGGTGAGGTGCTCACTTGTGAAAAACACCCTAATGCAGATCGCTTGCAAAAAACAACCGTTGATGTTGGTGCCGAGACGCTTCAGATTGTTTGTGGTGCACCAAATGTTGCGGCAGGACAAAAAGTAGTTGTTGCCACTGTGGGAACAACCTTGTATGACGAAAAAGGGGACTCATTTAAAATTAAAAAAGGAAAAATTAGAGGAGAAGCCTCTGTAGGGATGATTTGTGGTGCTGATGAGATTGGAATGGGAGCTGCTGATGGTGGGATTATGGTTTTAGATGATACTGTAAAAGCGGGAACAAAGGCAAGTGATTATTTTAATCTAGAAACAGACACTGTCTTCGAAATAGGACTTACCCCAAACCGATCTGATGCCATGGGACATATTGGTGTTGCACTAGACTTAAAAGCTGGATGTGCGGCACAGGGTCAGCAGTTCGATTTGAAAAAACCATCTGTTGATGCATTTAAAGTTGAAAATACCGATTTAAAAATTGATGTTGAAGTAGAAAATATTGAGGCTTGCCCTCGTTATGCAGGTGTTACCATTTCTGATATAAAAGTAGAAGCCTCACCTGAATGGTTGCGCAAAAGATTGGAAGTACTAGGGCTTTCATCTATTAATAATGTGGTGGATGTAACGAATTATGTGTTGCATGAAACAGGTAACCCATTACATGCTTTTGATGCAGCAAAAATAAAAGGCAATAAAATTATAGTTAAAAACCTAGAAAAAGACACTAAGTTTACCACCTTAGATGAGCAAGAGCGAAAACTACATGCAGATGATTTAATGATTTGTAATGTGGATGAACCAATGTGTATTGCAGGTGTATTTGGTGGTTTGGATTCCGGAGTAACTGAGCAAACAGCTTCTGTATTCTTAGAAGCAGCTTTTTTTAATCCGGTTTCAGTAAGAAAAACAGCAAAGCGACACGCTTTGAATACTGATGCTTCGTTTCGTTTTGAAAGAACTGTTGATCCAAACACTGTGATATGGGCTTTAAAGCGTGCAGCGCTCCTTATTAAAGAAGTTGCTGGAGGAAGTATTTCTTCTGAAATTATTGACCTTTATCCTAAACCGATTGAACATTTTACCATAGATTTCAGTTATGAAACTTTCGATAGACTCGTGGGAGAGGTTATTGATAGATCGTCCATAAAATCTATTTTGAAAAGTTTAGAGATTCATGTGTTAGAAGATCTTCCTGACGGACTAAAGTTATCTGTCCCACCTTACCGTGCAGATGTTCAGCGTGAGGTGGATGTGATTGAAGAGATTCTTCGCATTTACGGTTATAACAATGTGGGCATGTCCGGTAGAATTAATGCATCTTTATCTATTGTGCCTAAGCCTGATGCGCATAAAGTTAAAGAACGCATTTCTGATTTGTTAACCGCTAACGGATTTCATGAAGCGCTTTGTAATTCGCTTACAAAATCTTCTTATACCGATGGTATAGATGAGTTTAATAAAGACGGACAAGTTGTGTTGATGAATCCTTTAAGTCAAGATTTAAATGCCATGCGACAAACCCTTTTATTTGGAGGTTTAGAAAGCTTGGCTTACAATATCAATCGCAAAGTTTCAGATGTGTTTTTATATGAGTTCGGGAATACATATAATAAATATGGAGACGAATTTGTTGAAGCGGACCGATTGGCTTTGTGGATGACAGGAATTAAGCAAGAGGAAAATTGGAATGTTACAGCTTCTAAGGTCGATTTTTTCTACATGAAAGGAGTGGTAGAAAAGGTGCTTCAAAGACTTGGTTTGCACCAAGGGGTTTCTTCAAGTACAATTCAGTCTGACCTCTTATCTGAAGGTCTTTTGTATAAAAAAAGAAAGAAAAAAGTGCTTGAGTTTGGTGCTGTGCGAAAATCGATTCTCAAGAAATTTGGAATAAAACAAGAGGTCATGTATGCAGATTTCAATTGGGATTTGATCATGACCATGCTTAAAGATCAAAAAACAAAGTATAAAGAAGTATCCAAATTTCCTTCTGTGCGTCGAGATTTAGCTTTATTAGTTGATAAGCAAGTTACTTTTGCTGAAATAGAGAGCATAGCATTTCAAAGCGATAAGAGTTTGTTAAAAAAGGTTAGTCTTTTTGATGTTTATGAAGGCGATAAATTACCTTCAGATAAAAAGTCTTATGCTTTAAGTTTTCAGTTTAGTGATGAAGAGCGAACTCTTACTGATAAGGTTGTAGATAAGTCTATTTTGAAAATATTTAACAGTTTAGAGCAAAAACTTAATGTAGAGCTTAGAGATGGAACTTTGAAATAAGAAAAGTGTTATCATTTTCTTTATTAATTTTAGAATATGGAAGAAGAGAAAGTAATTTGTTCATTTTGTGGCCGAAGCAAGCAAGAAACTGATGTTTTGATTGCTGGAACGACTGGGCATATATGTAATTTGTGTATCAGTCAAGCGCATGAAATTATTAGTGAAGAGGTGGAACATAAGGTGAAAAAGGATTTAGCTGAAGAACTTACTTTGTTAAAGCCCAAGGAAATAAAAGAACATCTAGATACTTTTGTAATTGGTCAGGCGCACGCCAAGAAAGTACTATCTGTAGCTGTTTATAATCATTACAAAAGAATTTTACAAGAAGGAACCAAAGAGCAAGAGGTGGAAATTGAAAAATCCAATATCATGCTGGTAGGTAAAACAGGTACTGGAAAAACTTTGCTTGCGCGTTCTATTGCAAAAATGTTAAATGTGCCATTTACGATTGTAGATGCAACAGTTTTAACTGAAGCTGGTTATGTGGGAGAAGATGTAGAAGGAATATTATCTAGGCTGCTACAAGATTGTGATTTTGATTTAGAATTAGCTGAAAGAGGGATTGTGTTTATTGATGAAATTGATAAGATTGCACGTAAAAGTGATAATCCATCCATTACTAGAGATGTTTCTGGAGAAGGGGTTCAGCAAGCCATGTTAAAATTGTTAGAGGGAACCACTGTCAATGTGCCTCCTCAAGGTGGAAGAAAGCATCCTGACCAAAAATACATTAAAGTAAATACTAAAAACATTCTGTTTATATGTGGCGGTGCTTTTGATGGAATAGAACGTCACATAACAAAAAGAATGAATACAAATGCACTTGGGTTTGGAAATGCTATTGATGAACAGATTGACGATCGTAATTTATTGCAATACGTCTCACCACAAGATGTGAAAAGTTTTGGAATTATTCCAGAATTAATAGGCCGATTACCCGTGGTAACACATTTAGATCCTTTAGATAGAGAAGCTTTACGGAATATTCTTACCGAGCCAAAAAATTCAATTATCAAACAATACCGAAAATTATTCGAGATTGATGATATTGTCCTCAAGATAGATGATGAGGTCTTTGAGTTTATTGTTGATAAAGCAGAGGAGTTTGATTTGGGCGCTAGAGGTTTACGTACTATTTGTGAGGCAATTATGGTAGATGCCATGTTTGAATTGCCTTCATCAGATGAAAAGGAATTTCATTTGACTTTAAACTACGCTAAAGAGAAGTTATCTCGTAAGAAGCTACGAAAGCTCAGAGCAGTAAGTTAATGTGATGACACATAAAGTTCTCATCAGTTTAGGTTCTAATCTTGGCGATCGGACCTTGAATATAAAAAAAGCGATTACACTCATTCAAGATCAACTGGGCGATGTTATTGCTATTTCCAAGCTTTATGAAACAGCCTCCTGGGGTTATGATGATAATTCTTATTTAAATAATGCAATTTGTTTGGTTACCAAATGGGCACCCTTAGATTTGATGAGTTCATTACTTGAAATTGAGTTGAAGTTGGGAAGAAAACGCTCAGATAGTAAGTGTTATGAGGCTCGAACGATTGATTTAGATATTCTGTTAATTGAGGGTTTAGTGATTCATCATCACAAGTTAGATGTGCCACATCCACGTATGAATCTTCGTAGGTTTGTACTACAGCCTTTGGCAGATATAGCCCCTGATTGGGTTCATGAAGTAGAAGGTGTTAGTGTTTCAGACTTGTTGTTAAAATGTGAAGATCAGATTGATGTTAATTTATATGGAGAAATACCCTTATATAGTAGTTGAAGGAAATATTGGATCTGGTAAAACTAGTTTAGTGGAAATGCTGACTAAGAAATTTTCAGCGCATGCTATCTATGAGGAATTTTCTGATAATCCCTTTTTACCAAAATTTTATGAAGAGCCAGAGAAGCATGCATTTCCTCTAGAGCTTTCATTTCTAGCTGAACGATATCATCAACTTAAAAAAGAGTTGAATACTCGAAATTTATTTCATGAAAATATTATTTCAGATTATTATTTTATTAAATCACTCATATTTGCTGAAATAACTTTACCCGAAGATGAGTTTGATTTATATAAAAAGCTATTTCATATTATTCACCAAAAATTGCCTCAACCAGATTTGTTAATTTATTTGTATTCTGATGTAGAGCGATTGCAAAAAAATATTAGTAAGCGTGGTCGAGATTATGAAAGTCAAATTTCAGACACCTATTTAAAAAAAATTCATAAAGGCTATTTTACTTTTTTTAGTCAACAAAATGACTTTCCGGTACTCATGCTTAACCTTACAAATATTGATTTCGTTGAACGTAAAGAGGATTTTATGAAGATTCTTGTATCTTTAGATGAAACTTATGAAAAAGGATTACATAGAATTGACTATTAATTCAATGTGTTTTTATAAATTTGCGTGAGTTAAAAAATTTTTTAGTTACTTTGAGTAATTATTTTAAAAATCTAAACATGATTAATCTAAAGAAAACAGTTTTAGCGTCTTTATTTCTTATGTCAACTGCTTATGCACAAGATGGCGGATTAAAGTCATTATTAATTGATAATGCCTCTATTGGTTTATCAACAGGTTTGATGTCGTACGTATCTTCAGATCCAGAAATGGATCTAACTTATAGTGTAAATTATACAAAAAGTATAAATGCAGTATTTGGAGTTCAATTAGGTACTGGGTTTGGTGCATTAACTAACACTAACGGTACAACCGAGTTCAGCATAACAACAGGTAAAGGGATTTTTAATTTATCTAATTTATCTATTAGTTCTTGTGCTAATCTTAAATATTATGCTTCAGTGGGCGGAGCACTTTTGTCTACTGATGGAGAGGGTAGGTCATTAATGCCTAATCTAGGTGGTGGAATTAAACTTGCTTTTTCGGAAAAGTATCAAAACATTGATTTAGACTTATCATCAACTGTTGGAGCTCTTCCAATAGCTGGTAAAGCTAGTCTCGATCCTAATGTAATGTTTAACCTTGGATTAAATTACCGCTTTACATCTAAAGAAGAGTCGGTTGAGTGGAATAATCCATTAGATGCGATGTATGGTGATATTGCTACAGTGAAAACAGAAATAGAAGGTCTTTCATCAGATTCTGATGGTGATGGTGTTTCTGATGCGTTTGATGCTGACAACAATACACCACAAGGTGTTGCTGTAGATGGTAAAGGAAATGCATTAGATGTAGATATGGATGGTGTTGCTGATTACGCTGATGAAGATCCATTTACAGCACGTGGTGTTCAGGTAGATGCTAAAGGTCGAGAATTAGATAGTGATAAAGATGGTGTTGCTAACTCAGTTGATATGGAGCCTAATACTCCATCTGGAGCTACAGTTAACTTTAAAGGACAAGAAATTAGAGGTGCTAAAGATGCGTTCATGCCTTCTGTATACTTTGACTTCAACTCTTCTACTGTCTCTTATGCAAACTACGAAAGATTGGCCTCTGTAGCTGCTTTACTTCAAGCAAATCCAAGATATACATTAAAAGTTATTGGTTATGCTGATAGTGTTGGTAATTCTGAAAACAATCTTAAAATAGCTTTACGAAGAGCTAACGCTGTAATTGATGCATTGGTAAATATGTTCAGTGTAGATGCTTCACGTTTAACTGCTGAGTCTAAAGGTGAAGATGCACCATTGGCTAATGAGACTCTTAAAGTTTCCGAAATAACTTCAGACGGTCAAGTCATTTCGAACAATTTATCTAGAATGAACCGACGTGTTGAATTCGTGATTGAGTAGTTCTATTTAAAATAAAAATTTTAAAAAATCCCTTTAGGTATCTGAAGGGATTTTTTGTGTATATTTATTGCCTTTAAATAAATGCCATAAAACAATACCAGCGCTCACTGAAATGTTAAGTGAGTGTTTTGTGCCCAATTGAGGGATCTCAAGACAATTGTCGCATCGATAAATAACGGATTGCTGCACACCTTTGACCTCATTTCCAAAAACAATAGCAATCTTTTCGTGCTGTCTGCTGTCAAACTCATCTAGCATTAAACTTTGTTCTGCTTGTTCAACTGCTATGCATTGGTAGCCTTCTCTTTGAAGATGTTCTATGCATTCTAAAGTATTTTCGATATACGTCCAATCTACAGATTCCGTCGCGCCAAGAGCTGTTTTGTGGATATCTCGATGAGGTGGCTTTGCTGTAATACCGCAGAGGTAAATTTTTTCAATTAAAAAAGCATCTGATGTTCTAAACACCGATCCGATATTATTTAAACTTCGGATGTTGTCTAAAACAACAACAATAGGTGTTTTTTTTATTTTTTTAAATGCTTCTACAGTTAGTCTGTTTAGTTCACTATTTTTTAGCTTTCGCATCTTCTTGTCGCTCAGAATTAATATCTTAGTCCTTTGTTCAAAACAACTGCAAAATAATCAATATAACAGCAACTCAATTGGTAAAATCATCTAAAAAAAAGAAAGAAACTCCTCTGATGCAGCAATACAATGCAATAAAAGCAAAGTATCCTGATGCTGTACTTTTATTTAGAGTAGGTGACTTTTATGAGACTTTTGGTGAAGATGCCATAAAAGCTGCACGCATTTTGGGGATTGTTTTAACCAACCGTGCCAACGGAAGTTCAAAAATTGAATTGGCTGGATTTCCTCACCACTCTTTAGATACCTATTTGCCTAAGTTGGTTCGGTCGGGATGTAGAGTAGCCATTTGTGATCAGTTAGAAGACCCAAAAGCAACTAAGAAAATTGTGAAGAGAGGTGTTACTGAACTGGTAACTCCAGGTGTTTCATACAATGATAAAACCCTTGATGTTCGATCGAATAATTTTTTAGCTTCTATACACATGGATAAGAATGGGGTAGGTGTGGCGTTCTTGGATGTTTCTACTGGTGAGTTTTTAACAGCAGAAGGTAATTGGGAATATATCAGTAAACTCCTTCAAAGCTTTTCACCTTCAGAAGTGATATATCAAAAGCAGCATAAAACAGAGTTTTCGGAACGGTTTGCAGATAGTTTTTTCACCTATACACTTGAGGATTGGGTGTATACATCCACCTATGCTGAAGAGTTGTTGTTGAATCATTTTGAAACCAAATCTCTGAAAGGTTTTGGTGTTGAGGGTTTACATATGGGTGTTATAGCTGCAGGAGCAGCCCTCCATTATTTAAAAGAAACACAGCACAATAAGGTGAGTCATATCGCAGCACTTTCGCGTATCGAGGAACATCATTTTGTGTGGATGGATCAATTTACCATTCGAAATTTGGAGCTGGTTCAATCCACCGGCTTCAATGGTGTGTCATTGTTAGATGTTCTTGATCAAACGGTTTCGCCAATGGGTGCACGAATGCTTCGACGTTGGTTAGTCTTACCATTAAAAGCGCAAAAATCCATTCAAGAGCGCTTAAATATTGTGGATTATTTTACACACCATGGCGATGCAGCTGATGAACTTGCAATTGAGATAAAGAAAATGGGCGATTTAGAACGCTTGATTTCTAAAGTAGCTACGGTACGAATTTGTCCGCGTGAGGTGGTGCAACTTAAACGTGCATTAAATGCCATTGTACCTATTGTAGAAGCATGTTCTGCTTCTGAGAACAAAAGCATAGTAAAGCTTGCTTCACAACTCAATCCATGTGATGCCATAAGAGAAAAGATAGCCGAACAACTGCAAGATGATGCACCTGTACAGTTGATGAAAGGTAATGTAATATCATCTGGCGTTTCTAAGGAGTTGGATGAGCTTAGAGCAATTTCTACTTCTGCCAAGGCTTATTTAGAAGAAATTCGTGAAAGGGAAATGGAGCGTACAGGTATTCCTTCATTAAAGATTTCTTTTAACAATGTCTTTGGCTATTATTTAGAAGTTCGTAATACCCATAAAGATAAGGTGCCTGAAGAATGGGTTCGCAAGCAGACTCTTGTTAGTGCAGAACGTTATATTACTGAAGAGCTTAAAGAGCTTGAAGAGAAAATTTTAAGTGCTGGTGATAAAATTTTGGCACTAGAACAAGAACTCTTCGATGCCTTGGTGGCTTCTTTAATGGACTATGTTCAGGTTGTTCAGCGCAATTCCCATCGCATTGCGCATTTAGATGTGTTATTGTCATTTTCTAAAATTGCTCTTTATAATGGTTTCGTAAAACCTGAACTTAATGATGGTTTTATATTAAATATCAAAGACGGTCGCCATCCTGTTATTGAACAACAATTGCCAGTGGGCGAGGCCTATGTTGCTAATGATGTGTATTTGGATAATGAAAACCAACAGATTATTATGATTACTGGACCTAATATGTCTGGGAAATCTGCCTTGTTACGGCAAACAGCACTTATTGTGCTTATGGCACAAATTGGTTCTTTTGTCCCCGCAAAATCTGCATCTATAGGTATTGTAGATAAAATATTTACGCGTGTTGGTGCTTCAGATAATATTTCTTTAGGAGAGTCTACATTTATGGTAGAGATGAATGAAACCGCTAGTATACTTAATAATATTTCTGACCGCAGTTTAATTTTACTCGATGAAATTGGACGTGGAACTAGCACTTATGATGGAATATCTATTGCTTGGGCAATTGCAGAATTTTTACATGAAAATAAAGCGAAAGCAAAAACATTATTCGCCACCCATTATCATGAGCTTAATGAAATGAGCGAAAGTTTTGATCGGATTAAAAATTATAACGTCTCTGTGAAAGAGTTAGATAAAAAAATACTGTTTCTCCGAAAGTTGAAGCCTGGTGGCTCTGCGCATAGCTTTGGTATTCATGTGGCAAAAATGGCAGGTATGCCTCATTCTTTAATACGAAGAGCCAACGATATTTTAGCACATTTAGAGAAATCTCATTCGTCTGAGGAGCTTACAAGTAAGGCAAAATCTATTTATCAACAGTCTGATATGCAGCTGAGCTTTTTTCAACTTGATGATCCTGTGCTTGAGCAAATAAAAGACGAAATACTCAAAACAGACGTCAATACCTTAACGCCAGTAGAAGCTTTGTTGAAGCTGAATGAAATTAAGAAAATGATTGGGGCATAGCGACTTGTTTAATTAGAACCTAAATTTTTTTCTTTTTTTTTTGAGGTCAGTGAAAAGTACTTATATTTGCATCCTCTCTCTTAGAGAGGATCCATTGCGAGTGTAGCTCAGGGGTAGAGCATCACCTTGCCAAGGTGAGGGTCGAGGGTTCGAATCCCTTCACTCGCTCGACGCATTACTTGCTCGAGTGGTGGAATTGGTAGACACGCCGGACTTAAAATCCTGTGCTCTTTGGGGCGTGCGGGTTCAAGTCCCGCCTCGAGTACTTAAACCTTCTCAGAAATGGGGAGGTTTTTGTTTTTTGTATCTTTGAACTTTCATTTGTAGAACCATGAAAAAGATATTTTACATACACTTGTTTTTTCCTCTGTTTGGATTTTCGCAAACCCAAGTTGATTGTTCTTTATTGACCGTAACCGATGTGATTGTTCAAAATGACTCTATCACTTTTGAAATATTTAATGCAGATACTGTAGATAGTCACTACCCATATGTGTCTTATACATTAGATGCTAATGGTGATACCATTCAAAATGGACAAATGAATTACTATATGACTTTTGCTGGTACCAGCTCATACTTTCTTTACACCCATAATTTAGAGTTTGGTACTCTAAATTTCCCATCTATAATGTATCCTTTGTCAATATACTTCACATACACCAATTTAACAGGAGAGAATCCTGGACAGTATTCTTGTGAATTGATTTATAATCCTCAAATGGATGTAAATGATATTGAACCTAATCTAAGTAAAATAAAGGTTAAAACTATTGATATATTGGGTAGAGTATCAGAGGATGTGTCAAATAAAATTTTGATTGATGTTTATGATGATGGATCTACTCAGAAACGAGTTATTATCCAATAGTTCTATGCTCATAATATTTTAATTTTCTATAAAGATGAAAAATTTACTTATCTTTTTTCTTGCGTCCATTTTCAGTTATGGATATGCACAAAGTTATAATGGCCCAGAAAGCGTAGAATATGATCCAATAACTGGGGAGTATTATATTTCTAATTCTTCAAACGGACAAATATTAAAGTGGGATGGGGTTGCACTCACTTTATTTGTAAGTAATGTTGGCTCTGGACCACATGGTTTAGAAATAGTTAACAACACCCTTTATGCATGCAGTGGAGGAAGACTAAAGGGTTTTGATTTAATTGATGGTGCAGAAGTTTTAAATTATAATTTAAACGGCTCGTTCTTAAATGGCATAAGCCATTCTAATGAAGCTTTATATATTTCAGATTTTAGTGCAAAAAAACTTTATAAATATGATCTGTTAAATAACAGTCATGAACTTGTATGCACGTTTCAAAAAACACCTAATGGGGTATATTATGATGAAATCAACGATCGCTTACTTGTGGTTTGCTGGGGGAATAATGCACCAATTTATCAGGTGGATCTTTCGATGTCTTCATATGCCAGTATTCTTAATACAGGTTTGGGTAATCTCGATGGTATTACAATGGACGACTGTGGCTTTTTTTATGTTTCTGCATGGAGTAATAACTCGATTTATCGATACAGCCCCGATTTTTCCGATGCGCAGCAAGTTGTTTCTAACTTAAGCCATCCTGCAGATATCTGTTATAATCAAATAGAAGACGTCTTAGCTATTCCCAATTCATATAATAACACAGTAGATTATTTATCTCTTGACCTTTGTTCACCAAATACATCTTTAAATGAAGTATTGGTTTGTAAACGAATTACAGAAACCAAAGATCTCCTTGGAAGATCAACTGAGCTATTGCCATTTACTCCCCTCATTGATGTTTATGATGATGGAAGTTTACAGAAGCGCATAATTATTGAGTAAATACAATGATGAAAAAAATCTTATTAATTACTTTAATCTTTTCGAGTTGCACTAAAGAATTTGTTATGAATCAATGTGATGTATCAAAGTATTATTCTTCTTCAAAACACAGCACTGAGAGTACATTTAAAAACAATCAGCGCGAAATTTTCACCCTTTTTTCCTTAACTGATTTTCAACAATTGTACAGAGATACAAACATGTCCTGCTTGGATGTGTTGTCAAATCATTTTTACTGTAATTTGTGTTTTGAAAACACCTCAAATCGTTTGATTTCTTACAGTGGAAAACGCATTGATTTTAGTAGTGAGCTAAATCTTATGGAGTTTATGGATGCAGTATTAGGTGAGATAAGTCAAATGGATCTTGGAAGTAATGAATATGAATCCTTTATAGGTGTGGAATAGTAATTAGTTTTAATCTGATATCATGTCCTTTACCACCCAATTATTAGAAGGCTTAAAAGCGACCAGTGCTATAGAATGGGTTGCCGTTTCTTCAAGCATTATTTATGTTGTTTTGGCTGCTAAGCGGCTCATACTCTGTTGGTTTTTTGCTTTTATAGCTTCGGTACTTTTTGTGTATCTGTGTTATATGGGAAAACTGTACATAGAAGCTTTACTTCAATTTTTTTATGTGGTTATGGCACTTGTAGGGTGGTTCTCTTGGAAGCACTCTAGCTCGGATTCTTTAATCAAAACATGGACTACAAACTTGCATGTTCGAAATATTCTAGTGAGCAGTTTATTAGCTTTCATTATTGGTTTTTTGTTTGACAATTTTACCCAGCAGGCCTCACCTTATGTTGATGCATTTACCACCTGCTTCAGCTTGTCTGCCACGTATATGGTCGCTCAAAAAATTCTTGGAAATTGGCTGTACTGGATTGTTATCGATTTGGTTTCAATATACCTATATGCCGAGCGCGATTATTATTTAACAGCTGTTCAATATGCACTTTTTACCCTTTTAGCAGTTTATGGTTTTTGGGTTTGGCAGCAAGAATACAAGCGACAAAAGTTATGTTAAGAATTGCTGTAACCGGACCAGAATCTTCGGGTAAAACCACTTTATGTGCTGCACTTGCAGAGCACTATCAAGTGCCTTACATCCCAGAATACGCAAGAACCTATTTAGAGCAGACTCAGGGTCAATACCAGTGCTCAGATCTTGACATTATAGCTCAAGGTCAGCTAGAAAGTTTACTTTCATTTAAGGGGCAAATTGCCATTTGTGATACCGATTTTTCTGTTTTAGAACTTTGGTCGAAGTACAAATACAATACGGTTTCAGATGACATTAAAGAACTCGTTGCTAAAGACTATTTTGATTTACATGTGTTATGTACGCCAGACATGCCATGGGAGCCAGATCCGCTTAGAGAGAACCCTAATTCTAGAGCCGAGCTTTTTGAGTTTTATAAAACAAACTTAAATAAGTACAATAAGAATTTTATTGTGGTAAGCGGTCCACATGAAAATAGATTGAAAAAAAGTACACAAGCTATAGATTGTCTTAAAAAAGTTTGATGTAAATTTGCCTTGTCTCTAAGGGGTGCTGCTTTTTAAAAGCTGCTGAGATTATACCCATGTAACCTGCTCAGGATAATGCCTGCGAAGGGAAGTGATGTTAAAGCTAATACGAATACTTAAGAATTAGCCCCTTGTTCTTGGTTTATATTTATAAAATATGAAGACAAGAATTTTTTCAAAAATCATTTTTTTAATGCTATTCATGCCTTTTTTAGCATTTGCGCAATCCAATATACAAGGGTTGGTTAAAGGATCTGATGGCCTAATTCTTCAAGGCGTTCAGGTCGAAATACAAGACACTTATTTTAAGACTTACACCAATAAAGAGGGTGCTTTTATGTTTGGAAAATTAAGTGCAGGTTCTTATCAGCTTAACTTTTCTGTTGAGGGTTATGAACCCTTTCTTAAAACCATTCAACTTGGTAATAAAGGGCAGAATGTGCAGGTAGTTTTAACCAAGCATTCGCAACTCATGGAAGAAATTACAGTTTCTGCTATTCGAGCTAACCCAAACACTCCAACCACTTATACCGAGCTAAATTTAAAGGAAATTGAGCAAACTAATTTTGGGCAAGACCTACCTTTTCTTCTTAGTTCTACACCTTCTACAGTAGTGACATCTGATGCTGGTGCTGGTATTGGATACACAGGTATTCGTATTCGTGGTGTAGATCCAACCCGAACTAATGTTACAATTAATGGAATTCCAATTAACGATTCTGAATCACACGGAATGTATTGGGTAAATATGCCCGATATTTCCTCGTCTGTAAATAATATACAAGTGCAACGTGGAGTGGGTACCTCATCCAATGGGGCGTCTGCATTTGGTGCCAGTATAAATGTGGAAACAAATACTCTAAATAAAGAAGCTTACGCAACATTAGATAACTCATTTGGCTCATTCAACACACTAAGAAATACTGTTAAAGCAGGGACAGGTTTGTTAAATGATAAGTTCATTATTGATACACGTTTATCTAGGATCCAGTCAGATGGCTATGTCGATAGATCTGCTGCAGAATTAAAATCGTTTATGCTTTCTGGTACATGGCTTGGAGAAAATTCTGCACTTCGTGCCACCATGTTTAGTGGAAAAGAAAGAACAGAACAAGCCTGGTATGGGACGCCAGAATCTGTGATTAACGGAAGTATAGAAGAAATTACTGCATATGCAGATCGCAATTATATCTTCGGTAGTGATAGAGAGAACTTATTGACTGCAGGTCGTAAATACAATTACTACACTTACGATAATGAGGTTGATAATTACCAACAAGATCATTATCAGTTGCATTTTAATCATTCCTTTAACAATGATTTAAAATTTAGTTCAGCAGCTCATTATACAAGAGGAAGAGGTTATTTTGAACAGTATAAAGCCGATGAAGATTTTGAAGACTATGGTTTCTTACCAATTATTTTGTCAAGTGATACAATAAATACCACAGATTTGATTCGCAGAAGGTGGCTTGATAATCATTTTTACGGTGGTATTTTTTCTTTTAGTTACGAAAAAGATGCTCTTAACTTAATTTTCGGTGGTGGTGCAAACCGATATAAAGGTGGACACTTTGGTGAAGTGATCTGGGCAGAATATTCATCAAGCAGCCAGATACGAGATCGTTATTACGATAACGATGCTGAAAAAAATGAGGCACATACATATTTTAAGGGAACTTATAAATTTAATCGGTTAACGCTGTTTGGGGATCTTCAATTCCGACATATTGATTATTCCTTTTTAGGTATTGATGATATCAACGGTGCAATAGAGGACGTTGCTCAAACAAAAATATTTTTCTTTTTTAATCCAAAATTAGGATTCATGTATGATTTTGATGAGCGAAATAATATTTATGCTTCTTTAGCTGTTGCTAATAGAGAACCAGTTCGTAAAGATTTTAGAGAAAATACACCTGATAATCAGCCAAAAAGTGAAAGGCTTACAAACTTAGAATCGGGATACCGTTACAAAGGCGAAAATTTGATGCTTAATGCAAATATTTATTACATGCATTATAAAGATCAGTTGGTTTTAACTGGACAAATAAATGATGTTGGCGATTATACAAGAAGAAATATAGATGTAAGTTACCGCTCAGGTCTTGAATTAGAACTAGCTTATCGTTTATCAAATAAATTAAGTGTGACTGGTAATACTTCAATTAGTAGAAACAAAATAAAAAGCTTTAATGAATATGTTGATAATTATGATAATTATGATGAAAACGATAATATGATTCAAGATACTATTAACCATACTAATACCGATTTAGCATTTTCACCAAATTCTATAGCTTCTTTAGGTATGCAGTATGAACCTTTTAAAGGAATGAATATTCGCTTTTTTGTAAAACATGTAGGTGACCAGTTTTTAGATAATACATCTACTTATACACGAAAATTAAATGCTTATAACATATGTAATTTTCATATGAATTATACTCTTGAGGATATTCTTTTTAAAGAAATGACTTTTAGCTTAATGGTAAACAATGTCTTTAATGAACTTTACGAAAACAATGGTTATACTTGGGGTTACGTATATGGGGGAGAAAGAACAGTAGAGAATTTTTACTTTCCGCAAGCAGGAAGAAACTTGATGTTAAGAGTTTTAATTAAAATCTAGACTGAAAGTTAATTGGAAGCATAATGATTATTATCTTTATGCTTCCTTATCTTTCTAAGATTATGAAACAGTTTTTTTATATAATATTATTTCTACATCTTATTTCGGCATGTCAAGACAGAGGGGGTATAAAACTTTCTAATGATGTAAGGTGGGTTACCCAATCTATTGAATACCCCTCTATTTGCGAACAAATATATAACTCGGCTAAATTAGTTTTACATGACCAATTTGAAGGTGTAGATCGTCCTGTTATTGTGATGGATTTAGACGAAACGGTGCTAAATAATGCGCAGTATCAAGTTGAATTGTTTGAGACTTCTGAAAAATACAATCCAACCAGTTGGAATGCATGGGTAAATAAAGAACTGGCAACCGCTGTTCCTGGAGCGAAGTCTTTTATTTTAGATTTTAAGGATAAATATAAAGGACTTATTGTGTTCATTAGTAATAGGGATGCTTCTACTATAAAAGCTACACGAAATAACTTAGATAACTTGGGTCTTCTTTTTGAAGATGATATATTTTTATTGCGAAAAGATAAAAAAGATACTAAGATTGTAAGAAGGAATGAAGTTTTAGAAGGGGTAGGTAGAATGGAGGGCTATGGGCCGAATAGCGTTTTAGCTTATTTTGGTGATCAAATTGGTGATTTTCCGAATGACACAAGTTTTGTGTTTTCTTTAAATAAATTCATGTTTCCCAATCCGATGTATGGAAAATGGTAATGAGAATTGCTCTTTTTTCATTTCTTTATTTGTTAATCACATTTAATTTAGGCTTTCGTTTTTAAGTTCCAAAAACTTTCTAATAAATTTATTATGAGCTTTATTATTCTGAATTTCTGACTTAACGATATAATTTGCTATTTGAATCTCAAAAATGTTGTTTGATGACTGAAATAAAGTTTGATTAAATCTGCCATAAATAGCATATTCGTCTTGTTTGTATCTAAAGTACAAAACTATACCTTTTTGTCTAAGTTCAAGATTGTAGTATATTAAATCGTTATTTTTTTTAAAATTAATATTGTCCGGATAGATACTTATAATTTTGTATTTAGGAGATCCAAATATTTGATTTTTAAGCTTGGTTAGTAAATTAAATGATTGACCACATCCTTGTTCAATTTCAAGTTCTTTTTGTTTTTTATCAATACTTGTTTTTAGTAACATACGTAATATATTATTTTGAAATTTAATTAGTGAAACTATTTAAGGATATGTTCAGAAATTAATATGTTTTAAACTCGAATCAATTTGATTTTACTGCAAATATATAATAACAATTTTTTGTATAAAAATAATTATAATAAGTTATACAAAAATATTATATTTGAATAAAATTTATAGTTATGGGGAGAAAAAGAAAATTAACTGCTAATGAGATTATTGAATCTATCAATAACACAGCACCAAAAATTATTTTTTACACTGAAAAAATTAGTATAAGATTAAAAAATTTAGATTCAATTGCTTTTTGGAAAGAAAAATATCCTGAAGGAAAGGTAAGGTATTGTTAAGTTTTAGGTTAACAAGTTTTATTGTTCGGGAGAACTGAAAATCCAGTCTTTAGTAACTTTTTACATTAAGTAATTTAAATATTCGCAAATTATTTATTGACAGATATATTTTATGAAAAGCTCTATATTTAATATATTAGTTTCAATCGTCACGTTTTTAATTTCATACTTATTAGCATATTTTATAGAATTGCCAATTGTTAAAAGTGCTGTAATTACAGCTTTTATTATTCAATGGATTTTGTTTTTTCCTGCTTATTTTTTTCGAACTGAAAAGTTTTATGATTTAGTTGGAAGTTTTACTTATTTAACTGTTATTTTATTTACGTTTTATTTTTCAATTATATCAATTGGTTTTAACATTGGGAATCTTATTGTTTCATTTCTCATTATTGTTTGGGCAGTACGCTTAGGCTCTTTTTTGTTTTTAAGGATTCTTAAAGAGGGAGAGGATAAAAGATTTAAGTTTATAAAACAGTCTGCAACTAGATTTTTTATGACATGGAGTTTGCAAGGAATGTGGGTTTCTGTTTGTTCATTGTCCGCATTAACAGCTATTTCAACTCCTAAAGGAATTGTTGTGAATGAAATGTTTTTTATTGGGATATTCATTTTTTTTCTTGGTTTATTAATAGAGATAATAGCAGATTATCAAAAAACACAATTTAGAAGCAAGCCAAAAAATAATGGGCATTTTGTTAGCTCTGGTTTGTGGGCATATTCAAGACATCCAAACTATGTTGGAGAAATTATGTTATGGACAGGTGTTTCTGTAATGTCTTTTTCGTCTCTTTCGGGCGTTCAATATATTGCTTTAATTTCTCCAATTTTCACATATTTATTACTTGTTTATGTAAGTGGTGTTAGGATTTTAGAGGCAAGTGGTAAAAAAAGATGGGGGCACTTAAAAAGCTATCAAGAGTACCTTAAAAATACCCCATCTCTTTTATTATAAGTGATTTATCTATTGCATTTGTTTGATTTTATTAAACAATTGATTAGTTAGAATTGCTTTGTGTGCCTATGTTTTTTTGATCAATCTCATTTTTGTATCTTTCTAAGCTAATTCCCCACCCACATGAAAAAATCACTTTATATATTACTTGTATTACCCTCTATTCTTTTTGCTCAATTTATTAATTATGAGGCTACAGCATACGATTTAAATGGTGCAGAAATTTTATCTCAAGAAATTAATGTAAGGTTGTCTATTGTTAAGTCTATAGGTTCTGAGTCATCGGAATGGGTAGAGCTTCACGAGATCGTGACTTCTGATAAAGGTTTGTTTACATTAAAAATAGGCGGTGGTTCAAAAATAGGCGGTCAGCTTACTAGCTTTGAAGATATTGATTGGCTTCATGAAGCTTATTTTTTAAAAATAGAATTAGACCTTAATAAGAGTGGTGTTTATTTAGATTTTGGTACACAACAATTTTTAACGCTTCCTTATGCAGTTTATGTTGATAAATCAGATGAACCTCAGTTAACAGGACTTCAGGGGATTCAAGGCGAACAAGGTGTTAAAGGTTCTCAAGGAGAGCAAGGTGTTCAAGGTTTGCAAGGAGAGCAAGGTATTCAAGGTCCTCAAGGAGAGCAAGGCATGCAAGGTCCTCAAGGAAAGCAAGGCATGCAAGGTGAAAAAGGAGTGCAAGGTCCTAGAGGTGAGCAAGGTCCTCAAGGTATTCAAGGAGAGCAAGGTATTCAAGGTAAGCCTGGTGAAATTGGCCCACAAGGCGAACGTGGTTTTCAGGGTGAACAAGGTGTAAGAGGTGAGCAAGGAGTTCAAGGTAGGCCTGGTGAAATTGGTCCTCAAGGTGAACGTGGTTTTCAAGGTGAGCAAGGTATAAGAGGTGAACAAGGGATTCAAGGGGAACCGGGAGAAATTGGTCCTCAAGGCGAACGTGGTTTTCAAGGTGAACAAGGTGTAAGAGGTGAACAAGGAATTCAAGGGGAACCGGGAGAAATTGGTCCTCAAGGCGAACGTGGTTTTCAAGGTGAACAAGGTGTGAGAGGTGAACAAGGTATTAAAGGCCCTCAAGGAGAACCTGGTCCAAAAGGAGAACGAGGCCCTCAAGGTGAGCAAGGTATTCAAGGTGATCTAGGCCCTCAAGGCAAGCGAGGTATTCAAGGTGAGAAGGGTGATGTTGGAGCACAAGGACCTAGAGGCGAACCCGGTACAATTCCATCTTATATGGATAGTTTACTAAAAGATTTAGAAATCAAGATGGATAGTATTGATGATTTATTTAGATCGTTTGAATCTAGGTTTGGATGTGTCGATAAAGAGGCTTGTACTTACAGTCCTATTGCTACGGTTGCAGATAATTCTTGTGAATACGCAGAGCGAGGTTATGATTGTGATGGAAGTATTAGTGAACCTTATGTTGGAATGCATGCATATGGAGGTATTATATTTAAATTGAATAAAGCTGGTGATGGTGGATTTGTGACCACCTTAAAAGATGTTGATTATACTGATTGGGCTACTGCTAAGACTGTTTGTGAGTCTTATGAAGGAGCAGATTATGAAGGTTGGATTTTACCTTCAGTAGTTGATTTAAAAGAGATGTATAATTCAATTGGATATGGAAGTAAAGCTGGAAACATAGGAGGTTTTTCGAGTGAAAATTATTGGTCTTCTGAGAGTTCTAAAACTGGTAATTGTAAGCAGTCTTATGGTTTTTCAAGAGATACAGGATATATTAATTGTGAAACTGAAAATCCAAATCTATTTGTTCGTCCTGTAAGATCTTTCAAAATTAATTAGTAAAAGCCTTTTTATTTGAATATATCTTTTACAGATGTGTTGGTCTGTTCAATAAATTTTAGTATTTCGGATTTCCCTAAGCCACTTTCTGCAGAACTACGAAATGTTTGGGGAATATCTTCCCATGTTTTAAGCATTTCGGTCTTGTATTTAGTTATATTTTTGTTGAGTTTAGAGCTCGATAATTTGTCCATTTTTGTGAATACAATGACAAAAGGAATCTGATTTTGTCCCAACCACTCCATAAACAGCATGTCTATTTTTTGTGGTTCATGGCGAGAATCCACTAGGACAAAAGTACATATGAGGTTTTCTCTTTTTTCAAGATATTCGTAGATGAATTTAGCGAAAATAGAACGGTTTTTCTTGGAAACTTTGGCGTAACCATATCCGGGTAGATCGACTAAAAACCAGTTGTCATTAATTTTAAAGTGGTTAATCAACTGTGTTTTTCCTGGCTTGCCAGATGTTTTAGCCAGTGATTTACGCCCCGTAAGCATGTTAATTAAAGAAGATTTTCCAACATTAGAGCGTCCTATGAAAGCGTATTCAGGGATACGTTCTTTAGGGCATTTGTCAATATCTGTGTTGCTGATGACAAAGTCAGCACTTTTAATTTTCATCTTAGTGTTTTTTCAACCATTCAACACATGTGTTGGCAAAATCTATAGGATGTTCCATCATTGGTGCATGTCCACATTTGTCAAACCAAAACAAATCGGAGTTAGGTAAAAGTTTGTGAAATTCTTCCGCTACTTCCGGTGGTGTTACGGTATCATTTTTACCCCATAAAAGACAGGTATTTTGTTTCATGTTAGGGAGGTCTTTTGCCATATTATGTCTTATGGCAGATTTAGCAATTGCTAATATTCGGATGACTTTCTCTCTTGAATTAACAGATTCAAATACCTCATCTACTAATTCTTTGGTGGCTATTTTAGGATCGAAAAAAACATCCTGTGTTTTCTCTTTTATATAATTGTAATCTTCTCTACGAGGAAATGTGTCGCCCATCGCTTTTTCATATAAACCCGAACTTCCTGTGAGTAATAGTCTCTTTACAATTTTAGGGTTATTTTTTGTGTAAATAAGTGCCACATGACCTCCAAGAGAGTTTCCTAAAAGTGATATGTCTTTCAGTTTTAAATCGCCGATAAATTTCTCTAAAAATCTAGAGATGCCCTTCGCGCTCGTTTTTAGAATTGGTAATGTGTAAATCGGTAATGATGGTATGATGACTCTGTATCCACCTTTGGCAATAATGTTAGCGGTTTGTTCAAAATTACTTAAAGCACCCATTAAGCCATGCAAGAAAATGACAACAGGTCCTTCACCAATATCAACGTATTCGTATTTGTTGTCTTTTATTATTTCATATTTCATGACTGCAACTTTAGAAATCAAAATTAATAATAAATCATTTAATGATTTATGCTCCTAATATTTTCCTGTTCTAAACGCACTGAATATATCTCATATACCCTCAGTTTTCACTCATGGTGGTAAAATATATTATAAAGTTATTAACAAAGTGGTAAAAAGTGGTAAAAAGTGGTATATATTTGTTTTTCATTAAAACCAATGGCATAAAGTGAAGAATTTAATTGGCATGTACGAGTGTAAGGTTGACACCAAAGGGCGTTTGATGCTCCCTTCTGGCTTGAAGAAGCAGCTTGCTGCAGAGCTTCAGGAAGGGTTTGTGTTAAAACGTTCTGTCTTTAACTCTTGCCTTGAGTTACATACAATGGCTGAATGGAATGGTGTGATGGCCGATGTAAACAAGTTGAATCGTTTTGTCAAAAAGAATAATGATTTTATCAGAATGTTTACTGCAGGGGTCAGAATGGTTGACGCTGATAGTACTTCTAGAATTCAAATTCCTAAAGACCTGATCAATTTTGCAGGGATAAAAAAGCAATTGGTTTTGGCTGCGGTTGGAAATGTAGTTGAGATCTGGGATAAAGAACAGTATGAAAATACTGTAAATGATGCATCTGTAGATTTTGGTGAATTAGCGGAAGATGTAATGGGTGGAACAAATAAAGTGGACGAACATGAGTAAATATCATGAACCTGTTTTATTGAATGAATCTGTTGATGGATTAAATATTGATTCGAAAGGCGTTTATGTTGATGTTACTTTTGGCGGAGGTGGGCATTCGAGAGCGATTTTATCAAAGTTAGATGGCGGTCATTTATACGCTTTTGATCAAGATGATGAAGCATTGAATAATGAGATAGAAGATGAAGGGTTCACCTTGATTAATGCGAATTTTAGATATCTCAAGAATTCACTTCGAATGTACGGTGTT
>Ga0160422_10000126_pt1 | contig 42089 bp, 36 predicted proteins | sample Fk160mmetaG_FD_108192 | JGI IMG/M metagenome (GOLD analysis project Ga0160422, IMG submission 108192) | Marine microbial communities from the Central Pacific Ocean - Fk160115 60m metaG | ecosystem: Environmental > Aquatic > Marine > Oceanic > Photic zone | place: The Central Pacific Ocean... | reverse complement strand
GTTTGAGTTCTTTGATGTTTTGTTTCCAGTGGCTTCTACAAATCCTCAAAAGTGATTGGTATAACCGTATTCCAAGGGGGTGGGGAGAGTATGTCTGGTGTATTTTCCCTGCTGCATGAGGACCTGCAAAAAGCGCTCACTGCAAGACATTGGCAACCAACCCCCATTCAAAACTCAGCCATTCCAGAAATCATCGAGGGCAATAGCCGTCTCCTAATTGCACCCACCGGATCAGGTAAGACGCTATCAGCAATATTACCAATTCTGCATCGGTGCATATCAGAAGGCTGGCAGCCTCTGTCGGTGCTTTACATAACTCCCCTTCGGGCTCTGAATCGTGACGTTGATCGAAGGTTGCAGGAGATTGCCGAATCAGTCGGACTCAAAGTCGGTTTGAGACACGGTGATACCACTCAATCTGAACGGGCAAAGCAAGTAAGGCGTCCGCCTCATATTCTTGTCACCACGCCGGAGACATTCCAACTAATGTTCACCGGTAAAAACCTTCGAAAACTGCTCGCTACGGTCAAAGCGGTAATTGTTGATGAAGTGCATGACCTTGCAGCAAGTGAACGCGGCTGGCAACTATCTGTCGGGTTAGCAAGATTAGAGGCACTATCGGGCCAAAAAGTTCAACGCATCGGGTTATCGGCGACCGTTGGTAATCCAGAACATGTTGCTGAATGGTTAGCGGAAGATGGCGAGGCGATTATTGAAACTGGTAAACGGGTGACGGAAATCGTCGTCGAGACAGAATTTCCCACAACAGAGGATGAGACTGGAGGCGTTGAATACGCGATACCATCGAGGGCGCACGCAATTTTTCGCCAGATAATATCGATCATCGAAAATGATGCACCATGTCTTTTGTTTGTCAATAGCAGAAGCGATGCTGAAACGATTGCTAACCGCCTTCAGAAAATGGCACCCGGTCTAGAAATAGGCGTACATCACGGCTCTTTAGCAACTAAGACAAGAATTGAGATGGAGGATGGTTTGCGATCAGGTAAAGTTTCTGGCCTGGTTTGTACCTCTAGCCTTGAGTTAGGCATTGATATTGGACTAATCAACCGGATAATCCAAATCAAGAGTCCACGTTCTGTAGACCGATTGTTACAGCGGGTAGGACGCGCAGACCATCGTCTAGGTGGTATTGGGCGCGGTAATATTTTCGCTTGGGACTGCGATGAGTTATCCGAAGCTACAGTTATTGCTCAACGAGCAATGCGTGGTGCGATAGAGCCAGTTATCTGGCGCAATAATCCTCGTACTGTTGCGGTCAATCAGCTAATTTTAATGGCGCACAGTTTTAAAGCGATTCCGATTGATAATGCTACTGAGATAATCAAGCAAGCACCGCAATTTACCGGATGGACAAGGCAAAATACTGTGGAAATTTTAGCAGTGTTAGCAGATAATTGGCTGTTAAAATACGCAGAAAAGCCCAGTGAAGTTCCATGGTATCGCTGGCCTGCTGCCATCTATGAGGAGGCAAAATTACTGAGCGAAAATAAGGGGATTATTTTCCCTGAAAACAGGCCGTTATTCAAAACACCTGAAGAGGAGATTGACGTAAAACTCAAGGCAATTGACGTCAAATTACCTGAGCGATACTCAAATGGTTGGTTTTCGGTTTCAGGAAGGACTAGGGATTGGGTCACCAATCATCTCTCAATGATACCGGATAAGCAGTCATACCGGGTTAGAGATAGTGTAACAAGGCGAACTATTGGCTCTGTGGATGAAGCATTTGTTTTGTCGCTAAATGATTCAGGGGAAGATGAGGACGGTGCAGTTCGTAGATTTGTAATTGCTGGGCGAACATGGATGATAATTGACGCAGACCCAGAGAAATCGGAATTATTGGTTGTTCCAGCCTCAGACCAAGCGAAAGCACCACAATGGGTAGGTGAATTGCCTCCAGTTCCGGCCGAGGTAGCAAGAGAGATTGGTAAGCTGAGGGAATTAATCGCGCAAGATTTGGGAATAATTGATCTCGATAATCAAACGAACTACGCCATTGACCGACATAATATACTTGCCAGTGAGAAATTACGGATTTCAGACTATCCAATAAATGAACACGGGTTGGGTATGCTCAGTGAGGAAATTGGCGATCACATGGAGAAGTCGGGCAGTCTACCGACTGATCGTAGAATTACCATTGAGGAAAGGAGTGATGCAATAATCATAAATTCTTGTCACGGTAGCAAAATCAACGAAACTATTGGTCACTTACTACTGGCACTGTCCTCGACTAAATCGGGTAATTGGGGTCGATTAATCATTGAGTCAACAAGAATTGGTATTCAAGCCAGTGGCATTACACCTGAAGACCTCATCGGCTGGCTAAACGATACCCCGCCGGATGCACTTGAGGGGATATTGAGTGTTACATTGCCAAACTCAAGACAGCTGCGCTGGCGATTTGCCGAAGTCGGTAAATCGTTTGGTATAATCAGGCATGGAGTGGACCCCAGGAGAATAAATCTTCAGGCCCTGATAAGAAAATATCGTGGAACAGTGGTGTTGCAGGAAGTTCTGGACAAACTATTTTTTGAGAAGATGGATATCCAAGGTGCGGCAGACCTGCTGTCTGCTATCAGGTCGGGAGTAATTGCCGTAGAGGTTGCCGCCGCAGGTCCGATTGGTTTGTCTCGGCGTTCAAGTAAGGATTTGTTGTTGCCTAATTGGGATAATGCCGCAGTTCGCGAACGCCTCAAATTGCGTTTGGAGAACGAACGAGCAGTCTTATGTTGTCTGAAATGTAACAGCGTTCGCAGGTTCAGAGTGGCTCGTTATAATGAGATTTCAGACATCAAGACCTGTGTAAAATGCGGGGGAAGGATGCTGGCTTGTACGCGGGAGGGATTGTTACCAATGTTGAAAGATTGGGTCGCTTCTGAGGATGACGGTGATCGTATTAGAATGATTAAGAATGCTGAAATGGTTCAAAATAGAGGTCAAGAAGCTATTCTATGTCTGATGGGTAGAGGTATTGGTGAAGCTACCGCCCAGAGGATACTCCGTAAGGTTCCACGCAACAACCGAGAAGGCTTGTATCGAGCGATTCACTTGGCGGAAATAGAGTATGCTCGGACTCGTAGATTTTGGGGCTAGTTTTCTGCCTCATCCTGAAGATTGATTAATTCTGCAGCCCTCACAACATCACCTTCTTCCCACCAGTCAACGGCGATGAATGTTGGACGTTTACCATGTTCTGTCCAACACTCGTTTGCTCTTTCAACTAGAAAATCAACGTCATTTGCTTCCTCTGCTTGCGTCGGATCAGCTAGACCTGCCTGGTTACTTAGCCAGTTGTTCATATGATAAACTGCCTGATTGCCGTCGCCACGGTGAACGTCGCAGTCCATCTCCGCCGTACTTCTTTCACCGTAATTTGTGGTCCAACTGTGACTTAGGAAATCGTGAATCCAAGGATGCCGCTCATCATCTCCTTGTTCCCAAAACACCACCAAATTAGTTTCATTGTCAATCATTTCTTGTAAAGTTGGCCACGCTTGGTTGACTTGATGCAAAAACACTCGATCCATGAGTCCTGAATCGATGAAAACTTGCTCTAAGTGTTCGGGTGAAACATAGTTTTCTACAAGAACAGTGACGACATCTTGCGGGTTATCATCCATTTCTTCATTAAGCTCAGATAACCAGTCTACTGCACTAACGTTACCATAAACACACGGGCTAAATCCTCGGTCATCACTACCATGACATAATTTGACGCCTGATAGCGTTTTATCATTCAGATTATCATAGTGCGTATCAATCATGAATGCACGCATACCTGCAGACCACTGCGCACTGAAGCCGGTTCTGTGATTGCTGGCAGGGTAATAGATACCATCATCCTCGGTTGCAAAGGCATTATGAGTTTCCGGAAAGGTCACATTGTCATATGTTCTCAAACACAGTATCAACATGCCGTTACATGGTTCTGTAGGCTCTGGCACCGGCTCGGGTTCAGGCTCTGGCTCGGGTTCAGGCTCAGGCTCCGGCTCGGGTTCCGGTTCAGGCTCTGGCACGGGTTCAGGTTCAACTACCTCATCTTGATTATTAGCATCGTCATTGTTGCTCAATACGTTAAGTTGGTCAATACATCCGGATAACAATAATAGCACTGACACAACAATCGATGTCAGCACTCTGCCCATAACAGTCCCTTGGGGTTTTCATCAATCAATTAAGCGGTTGGAATTCACCATCTAAATACATCTAACATTGACACCTGCTTCTTTCATCATCTCATTTGAGGTGGTAAAATCTTCTTTCCAGCGTTCCGGTATTTCTCCACCGTCAGGATATACTACTTCCTTTATGCCAGCCTGTATCAATGATCTCGCGCATCTTGAGCATGGTGGCCAAGTAACGTATGCAGTACTGTTTTTTAGTGAAACGCCAATCCTTGCAGCATGCATAATTGCGTTTTCTTCGGCGTGACAAATAAGTGGATACTTTTTATCTCGGTCTAAGAGTCGTTCTTCGTTATCATCGATGCCCCTAGGAAAGCCGTTGAACCCAGTTGAGCGAATTTCTCGATCCTCACCAACGACAACACAGCCAACCTTTGTCGATGGATCTTTGCTCCAAAGCGAAATGTGTTTTGCAAGTTCGATAAATCGCAAATCCCATTTTTCGCTCATGCCAACCATCAGTTCCAGTATGCCTCTCAATTTGATTGCTTCGGCATCAAACTAAGATCGTCATCACTATTTTTCCCAAGATAATTTAAGATGTTACCTTGAAGGTATAAGGAACCAATCGACAAAATATTACCCACATCAGAAGGTATTTTATCCAGAATAGTTGCTATTGCATCTTTGTAGTCGGGAAAAATCTTTACCCCAAAATCCTCCCAATCAAAACTGGCTAAATCCTCTGGCTCGATGGGTGGATACCTACCGCCAGTTGGTTTGGTTAGGAATATCTCAACGAAGGAGAAGTTTTTACCAATTTCCTTAACTAAATTAAGCATCTTATCCAACTCTTCTTGGGGAGAGGTCCCAAATATAACGCACAATTTGTCTGCACTATTATCCTGCTTGCCTAGATTGATTAATTGGGATTTGACCCTTGCCAACCCGGATGGGTTGTGTGCTGCATCAAGGATTAATCTGTGACCCGATTTATGTTCGATAATCTGCATTCTTGCAGGCCAATTTAATTTATTCTTGGCCTTGGGTATTACTGCAGTGTCGATTGTTAACAAATTAAAGACGGCATCAGCTAATAGTTCCGCCTCATCTAAAGCAGTAACCTCCTCAGGGACCTCGACAAATTGACAAATTGCTGCTTTTTTTGGCTCATTAAGCAGTTCTACTGCACAGTTTTCCGCACAATAATTCACTGTTTCCTCAAATGATCGAATACCCATGTGGCGGACAACCATTGGTTTTCCGGGTCTGGCAATCGCAGCTTTTTCGGCAATGATTTGATAGATGTCGCTACCTAAAACATTAGTGTGCTCCGTTGTAATCGAGGTTAAAACACAGATATCAGCGGAACTACATCTAGTCGCATCTAGTCTGCCACCTAAGCCGGTTTCAAGAATCAAGAACTTTGGTTTAATCTTCGCGCAATAAACCATTGCTGACAGAAATGTGGTTTCAAAAAATGTTGGCATCACGGCAAGATTTTTTGCCGCGGATTTTACTGTTTCAACGGACAAATCAAAATCATCTGCACTCACTGGTTTTCCATCGAGTCTTATTCGTTCTTCGAGGCGGCAAAGGTGGGGTGATGAAAACATGATATTTGAGTCCCCATTGAGGGTCAAACTAGCGCTCAACAGAGAGCACAGGGTTCCTTTTCCATTACTGCCAGCAACATGAATTATCTTGGTCTGTTTGAGATTGATGTTAAGTTCGTCAAGAATTGTTTGGGTGGTATTCAATCCCAATGCCATACCGTAACTTTTTGTCGATTCCAGCCATATTCTGGCGGCAGAATCAGTGGCCATAATGCCGCCACATGACCACATGGCATAATCCTTAGCGAGATTTACAAACTATGGATGACTAAAGCGATTGCCTCAAAAGATAGAGCACACACGCCAAAGCATGAGCGACGCAGAAGTCCTTGATTCAAGTTCGGATTCTGCTGAGGCAAAATTTGTTCAATTAGAACAAGAACTGGCACAAGAAACCAGCGTTATTGCGTTAATGAAGGACCAAATGACTTCTATGTTCGGCATGGTGTTTATGTTCATAATTACCATTGTTCTTGCTCTGTATATCAGACCATGGTATGACGTTGCTGAACTGCATGCTTTTGGTGAAGCAGGCGCCACTCAAGTAAGATTTATTTTTCTAGAGTTGGTGATGATTTTCATCTTCACTGCGGTGGTAATCGCTCTTGCCAGATATAAGAAAGAGTGGATAATAAAGTATGGGATTATGGGGGTTCTAACAATTGCCCTGATGTATACAACAGTGCCGTTGATGCATATGTTAGTCATTGATTTTGAAGTTGAGGAATTTGACTATCAAGAATCATTTTCGTATGGTGGAGATTATGTTTCTGATTTAGGCATGGATGGTTTTCTCACCCATGAGTTGATTGGCAATTTTACAAACTGGGAGGATTCAGTATCGTACTATAGCCCCTCTTCTTTGTCTACCAAACAAGCCCAGTGGACTACCAATTTCAGTAGACTTCCAGCAGGTGACTTCGAACTGCTGCGAATTGTTGAGTCAGAAAATTATCTAACAGTGACTAATACTGCGTGGATTTGGACGATAAATTCACAATCTGGAGCCATCGAAAATGTCTTCCCGTGCCATTACCAAGACGATCAGGGTGTATTGCAGACTGGCATGCCCAATGGTTACAGTTGCGACCTAGCAATAATGGCTCTAGATGGGGTGTTCATATTCTCGAAAACAGGTGAGGTGTATTACCATGTGATAAGTCCTAATACTGGTGCATTGTTGCCTCCTCAAGCACACTGGGTGCTACCGAGCTACATTAGTTACGGTAGTGGATTTATTGAAGCAACCCAAATTTCTGAAGACAGACTACTCTTAGTTACCGATAAAACTGCAATGGTAATGGTGCTAAAGGAAACTAAAGAATCACTTGTAAACGAATTAATGCCAATAGAATTTGAATATTTCACTGAAGAAACCATCACAGCTGCTGATTTTGGGCATTCCCCTTGGTCAGATAACAACATTTCTGAAAATCTTGGCTCTGCAGGATTTTTGATTGTTGGTGAGGCAAACGGTAATGTCACTGGATGGGAATGGGATGGAACCAAGACCACAACAAATCAATTCAGTCTACAGGAGAAAATGAATGTAGCCGGTTTAGTTGAGTCAGTTGTTCAGGTTCAGATTACTGATTTAGATGACTCAGGATATACTGATTTATTGATTACTGGAAATACGGAATCATATTGGCTACACACACAATTGCTCAAGAATCGCATTTCGTTCATTGTTGGAGAGGAATTCGTTCACGGTATATTTGCTTCAACCGATTCTCTCGATTCGTTCTATGCAGTATCCTCAACTGGCGTCAGCAGCGGAATAATCACAGATGATATGTATACATTAGACGGTTTGCAACTGTATGATATCCCGTTTTTTGTTGGGGTATTTATCGCACTAGCGCTAATGGTTCTGCTCTATGTTCACAGCGAATGGTATGTCGTTAACACCGTCGGAATTTTAGTCGGCGCAGGCGTAATTGTCATGCTTGGAGTCGCGTTTGTTCCTGGCCTAATCATGATATTCATGATTTTGGCGGCAGTATATGACGCATGGGCAGTTTATCGTTCAAAACACATGCTTGAACTAGCAGATACAATGATTGGCTTACAATTACCAATATTATTAGTCGCACCGCAGGACAAAGGCTACTCATTTAAGGATGAGAAAACTAAGATGGTTGATAAGGTCGAAGTACCTCAACAAATGCCTCAGGTGCCGACTAACAAAGTGGTCAAGAAGAAAAATAGCGAGGCATTATTTATGGGACTAGGTGACATCATATTTCCCGGAATGCTAGTATTGTCTGCAGTGCAATGGCTTGATAGTGATAACTCATTTGCCATTGCAATGTTTGCCTTGGCCGGTTCACTACTTGGCTACCTTGCTTTGATGACATATGTTGCCCGTGGTAAAGCGCAAGCCGGCTTACCGTTGCTCAATGGGGGAGCAATTGCTGGATACCTAATAGGTGGTTTGATATTTATGGGGTCCGAGATATTCAATCTCGGTATTTCACTCTGAGGGACTAATATGCTAGATATTTACTTATTTAGAGAAAATCACCAAATTATTCGGGCAGATCATGATAAACGCGGCCTACCACATGAGAGAATTGATCAAGTAATCCACTTCGACAAGTTATGGTTGAATCTACAACATCAGACCAATCAACTTAGACAGAAGAAGAATACTGCGGCAAAGGGTATAAGCGAAGCAAAAAAGTCTGGTGATGAAGCAAGAGCGCAGGCGATTTTATCAGAGGTAGCTTCACTTGGTAAGGAAATTTCTGAACTTGAACAACAGACCCAAGAAGCTCTTGCTCAGCGGGATAAAATTCGTATGTCGGTTCCTAATATTTTACACGAAGCGGTGCCTCGGGGAATCGACGAATCTGGCAATACAGTACACAGCAAGTTTGGCGATAAGCCGCACTTTGATTTCGAGCCACGCACTCACAATGAGTTGATTGAAATGAATAAATGGGTCGACCTAAAGCGTGCTGCAAAGATTTCAGGCAGCAGATTTTATTTTCTTAAAGGTGATTTAGCCAGACTAGAGTTGGCGTTGCAGACGTATGCGGTTGACTTTATTCGTCAGCGTGGCTATACCTTCGTTCAGCCGCCGGTAATGATGAATCGTCATGCGTATGAAGGTGTTACTGATCTAGGTGACTTCGAGACCGTGATGTACGGTGTTGAACCAGACAAATATTACATGATTGCAACGTCAGAACACCCCTTAACTGCGATGTATATGGGTGAGACAATACCAGAAGACCAACTACCTCTGAAGATGGTTGGTGTTTCTCCATGCTTTAGACGCGAGGTAGGCTCCCACGGGCAATCAGATCTAGGGATATGGCGTGTCCATCAGTTTACCAAGGTTGAGCAGATTGTAATTGCTAAACCTGAGGACTCTTGGCAACTTCACGAGGAATTACTACAGAATTGTATCGACTTGTGGACCGATTTAGGTCTTCATTATGAAGTAGTGAATATCTGCACCGGGGACATGGGCACCGTTGCGGCAAGAAAATATGACATAGAAGCGTGGTTGCCCGGGGCGGGTCAATACAAGGAAGTAGTTTCATGTTCCAACTGTACTGATTATCAGGCAAATCGGCTACAAATAAAATACGGCCAGCCCGGTCACGCTAACCAACCGATTGTCCACACATTAAATTCCACTGCGGTTGCGACTTCACGAGCCCTAGTCGCCATTATGGAGCAAAATCAGTTAGCTGATGGAAGAGTAAGGATTCCAAAGGTATTGATACCTTTGATGGGTGGTCAAGAAAATCTCGAAGCGTGCAATTGGGGCTAATCAGTCCAGAAGACCCGATTTCTCGATTTCTACGATGTCGATATCACCCGGTATACCGAGGTCTACTGGCATGCCACCAATGGTCACAATTACTCCAGTCAGGTGCGTAAATAAGCAGGGCGGGAAATCCACTTCACTCTTGTATGAATTCAACAGCTTCCAGCCAGCGGCAGATTTATTCTTTGCGTTTTTGAAGTTTGACTTGTCACCAAAGGCTATCCAACCATTGGCTTGCCAGGCATGCTTTTGTAACTCCTTTGTTACTAATGCCGGTGCCGGTGCGACAGTGTGACGATACGGCCACGCATTGACCCAATCTAGTCCTGAATCTCTCAACCATTCAATCCCTGTTGGTTCACTGCTAGCAGATATTGTTTCACCGATCGATTCCAAATGGCGTAGCAAACTACGTAGATGTGGGTGCCTAGATTGTTGTTTAGCAAGGCTTTCAGCCATGTTTGTTGCTGTGTGTATCCTGCCTTCATCTAAGTGGAGTAACGCACAGACTACTCCGCCGTGAACCCAATCCTCTAGCGAATGTTCCTTCATGTAGCGTTCTAGAATATTGAGCGCTTCCTCAGATTTGCCAATCAACCTCAATCTTGCTACATCACCTAGTAAAATTAGCCGGTCGGCTGAATTTTGTCGATACTTTAGTTGTGTTGCTGCCTCGCCATCAATGAACCTTCGAATTAAATCGATGTTGCGCTTCATCAGCGGGTCAACAGATAGTAGTGACTTGAGTTTCTCATCCAATTTTCTTTTCTTTGGTTGCATCAACGAGGCGAACCACTGCAGTCTTGCAGCTTCAATATCATCGTCAGGTAGTAATGCTAGCCTAGGTTTTGCCTCAGCAAAATCTCTTTGACTTAAACTCGCAGCAACGAGAATCAATCTAGCGATTTGAGCTTCTCTACCGCCCCGCAACGCAAGTATCGATACCGCATTATTCTCGGCATCATCCCAGCGACCCATGGCGGCATAAATCTCCATCATTGCGTCGGTTTTTCTAACTAAATCAAGCCCTTCTAAGTGTTCACCATGGCCTTCAATAACCGCATCAATGCGCTTCAGTGCCTTATCCCAGGAATCATCAGTTACCAATTTCCTGATTGCTTTTTGTTTTAGATAGATAACGTCCTCAAGTTGTGCCATACGGGCCCGATTTTCTCCGACAGATGCATCAAAAGAAATATCCTCAAGACGGGAGCCGATTTTCCTCGACCGTGCCCAAATTACGACAAAGGCAACTTGGCCACCAGAAGACAACATCCAAGTTAATTCTTCTAAAGCATCTTTCTGGATGATAGTGCACAGATTATCTTCCCAAGAACCACAGGCAGCCCCTTGAGGAAGGAAACTAGAATCCCAGAACGTAATCATCGCTAGACCAAGTAGTAGCATGGATTGACCAGCAAAGCCGGTGAAACAAAAGTTCAGTACTTTGGCTTGTTGGCTTCTCTCAGCCCTTAACAACCGACTGTCGGCAAGTCTGATTCCACCTTTTCCCGAGACATCTTGGACATCAAGGAACAATATTCTGGCAACTTCGTAAACAAACAGGAATCCAATCAGGGCAACGTTCAGTAGTAAAAATAACAGCACCATATTCACAAGTGGTATCCTAATTCCTTCGGCTGGTATGTAGGCAAATAATTCAATCATTGCAAAGCCGAGAATACCTCCTTCCTCCATAATCGAAGATTGCACACGGTATTCCGGTAGTTCTAGTACCCTTTCTGAGTGAGTGAACATATCGGGGTCAATAGCTAATGCGATAATTGAAACAATAGTGTTGAATGCTATGAACGGCATAACTGATAGATTTATGTTGACTATTTGTGCAATAGCTTGTTGTTTCGGGCTCGGCTTATGATTGTGAAATGGTGAGGCTTCACCGCCAGCAATCTTTACTGAGGACTGCTTCAATGCCTGCCATGAGGAGCCTAACACCCTACCGTAAGCCAGCACTGCCGGCGCAAAGGCGACAAAAGCGCAGATACTGAAAACCCTAAACGATGGGATATTTAGCATGCTTAAGATAACGGCAGATATAACGACTAAAATCATCCAACTCAGTGTCAGAACGACATATGAGTAATTCTGCCAAATGTCTGAATTCTGTAGGGTGGCTTTGCCTGCCCCCACCGGCTTAACCACTTGAGCACCTAGTGATGAGCCACTGGAAATAACTGCGGGTATTCCGATAAATAACAAAGCAATAATAATCGATGCGGCATGGTAGCCCGGCGAAAAATTGTATTTTATCATCAGAAATTCGAACACCAAGATCAAGACTCCGGTCAGTGCGAATAAATAGGAGGTGACTCCAAACCGCATACCTTTGGTTTGCAATAGGTTTCTTGCATCATCTACCGATCTGGTAACATTGTGGACTTCGTAACGCTTTTCACCGGTTTGAAATGCAACCTGCAAACCCCTAAGTTGGCGCGGTACTACACTGTTCCAGAATAGATATGCGGTTGCCGCAGCAAACAGAAATGGAATTATCGCCGCAAAGCCAAATTCATTGACAATTGGCGGTGCTGAGATATAGAAGCCTCCTTTCAAACCAGGTTAGGTTTTGATGACTTATCATCAATTTCAGCCCTCATTTTGTTGACGAACTCGGTTAATGGAATATCAGCTACTTGATCACCACTACGGCCTCGAAGACTTACGGTATCATTCTCGGCTTCACCATCACCGAGGATTACCATGTAGGCTGGATGTAATTTTCTGTGCGTTCTTATCTTCTTACCAATGGTGTCATCGCCATCATCAATTTCTACTCTAATTCCGTGTTCCTTAAGCCGGTCTGCCACAGTGTTAGCGTATTCGGTGTGCTTTTGCGAAATTGTTAGGATATGACACTGGGTTGGCGATAGCCAGGTCGGAAACCTGCCAGCAAAATGTTCTATTAAAACTCCACAAAAACGTTCCATTGAACCGAAAGGTGCTCGGTGAATCATGACCGGTCTGTGGAGACCGCCATCCGAGCCCTTGTAGGTCAATTCAAATCTCTCCGGTAGATTATAATCGACCTGAACTGTGCCGAGTTGCCACTCTCGGCCAATTACATCTTTCACCACGAAGTCGATTTTTGGCCCATAAAAAGCAGCTTCTCCCTCTTCTTCTGACCAGTCTACGCCCAATGATGCAGCGGCTGCGCGACAGGCTTGTTCAGCCTTATCCCAACGTGCCGGATCGCCGACATACTTCGATGAATCTGGATCTCTCAAGCCTACTCTGACACGGTAGTCTTTCATGCCTAGTTTGTCAAAAATTATCTGAACAAGTTCGATGCACCCTAGCACTTCCTGACCTATTTGGTCCTCGGTCACGAAGAGATGAGCATCATCTTGGGTGAAGCCGCGTACCCGCGTCATGCCAGAAATTTCACCCGACTGTTCCCATCGGTAGACGGTGCCAAATTCGGCTAATCGTAGCGGTAAGTCACGGTAGGACCGCGCTTGCGACGAATATATTTTGACGTGATGTGGGCAATTCATTGGCTTCAACATGTAACCATCGATATCACCAGTTTTCATCATGTTCGATAATTCAGAACATGAGCAGCCTTCATCAGCTAATTTTTTCATCAAATCCTTTTCGACCAGCGGCGGATATTGGGAATCCTGATAATACGGAAAATGCCCTGATTTGCGGTATAAGTCAAGTTTGCCAATATGGGGTGTGAATACCTGAGAATATCCTTGTCTCGTTAGATGTTCGCCAATGAAATTTTGCAACTCTTGCCGAATAATTGCCCCTCGAGGTGTCCATAATATCAGGCCCTGTCCGACCTCTTCATCGATATGAAATAATTGCAAATCGCGGCCAAGTTTGCGATGGTCGCGCTTTTTTGCTTCCTCCATCCTGTGTAGAGTTTGTTTAAGTGCATCTTTAGTCGGTTCGACAATGCCATAAATTCTGACTAGTTGCTCTCTGCTTTGATCACCCCGCCAGTATGCAGAGGATACACTGGTCAATTTACAGAACAGTAGTTTGCCAGTATTTGGGACATGCGGGCCAAGACATAAATCATACCAATCGCCTTGTTTGTAAATAGTCGAGCCTGTGCCTTCACCAATCTTATCATCGATAATTTCAAGTTTGTAGGAATTTGTTGCGAAGTGTTCTCTCAACTCACCGTCATCAAGTTCCAGTCGCTCGATAGTAAAGTTGCGTCGGGCGAGTTCCTGCATCTTTTTCTGAATTGGCTTTAGATCTGCTTCGGTTATTGACTCCATCGCAAAGTCGTAGTAGAAACCGCGGTCAATTGCTGGGCCGATTGTTGGTTTAGCGTTTGGATACAATTCAGTGACTGCTTGGGCTAATAAATGCGCTGTGCTGTGGCGTAGAATATACATGCCAGCAGGGGATTCAGCTTTTATCCCTTCAACCGTGCATGAATGCTTAATTTCGTGTGACATGTCTTTTTCCTGACCGTCTACCAAGGCCGCTAAGCAACCGTTTTTCTTACCAAGTGCATCGATAATAACTTCTGCGCAGGTGATTCCTGCAGCATACTCGTTGACAGTTCCATCTGGTAATGTCACACTAATCATTGCCAAGCCAGCCCCTCCTATGCCACTGGGAAGTTACCGCCCTTCATCAATTTCGCGCTGGGAAACTGCCTCCTGCCAAGATTTTACCAACCCAAGGCGTGGAAATAAAGTGAATATGTCCTAGTTTGTTAAGCAAACTCCCACAAGTATTGAAGAGTAGCAGGTTCACATTTAATCCATGGCAAATTCACAGAGGCTAACCACGGTTGCCCTTCTGATGCTAGTTATGCCATTATTTTCCATAATCGTAATCGCCGATGACATGCCACAACAGCCGCAAATAAACGCTAACTGGGTTGCTGATGAGGCCGGTGAAAATATGCATAGTTATCGCGTGACCTTTGCCGATGATTACTCATACCAGTGTATAGTCGATGTGCAGCATTTACACAACGGCGTTATTTTGGCTGGCGATGTTTTGCAATCATGGGACTTAATCGACAACAACAGGGTATTAGATATCCATTTAGACACTGCACTCTCATGGAGTGATGTCATCACTGTGACGCTAACCATTACGCATTATGACGGTCAAGAATTGATTGAACCAATGGTCGTCGACCGAGAATTTGAGGTTGGGACTTGGAATCAGCCAATGGACGATCACGAGATTATGCTGGAAACAACTTGGTTACTAGATCAACGATACGACACACCTGAAGGGCCCCAGGGTTTCAATCTCGAGTTTTCTGGACAAGGCTGGCAACAGCGAATAGGTAACACTGTAGAATCTTGGGAACTCGGCAATGGAAGTATAGCATTCATAGAATCAACAGAACTGGGAAATAATAATCTCACCCTCGATTTGCAATCAATCTGGAAAAATGAAACAATCGAAAACGGCGTTCTCACCTCCCAGGTATTCGAAGCAGTTGGGACAGGCACTCTGGATATAATTGCCGTTGAGGATGATGTCCAAACCGTAATCTTGGTGCATGTTACCAATGCTGAACTGAACCGTTCACTGATTAGCGGCGAAATATCTGAGCGACTGAAGTTAGATGCACAAGGATTACTTAACATCACTTCGGCAGATGCAGACAATTCATCGACCGCAGTGAACGGTGAAATCGGTGTGTTCTATTTCGAAACGTGGGATGAAAATGGTGTAAGGCGATTTTACGATCAACGGTTTGAAGCGATTGCTGAAATGGTAATAATTGACGATGAAGCCAGACTGGATATCGATGTAAATACCCTCAGCACTGAAGAAACCTGGGAGGACGGGATTAGAACCAATCACCTAGAGGAAATAATCGGTTCTGGAACATTTGGATTTTCAGAGAGCGACAATGAATCTTCTGTCTCAGTTAATGGCACGATATATCAATTTCATACCAAGGCTCAACAAGGCGTGACAATGATCGACGAGATACACATTGACGGAGACATTACTGGTGATGTGCAAGGGAACTTTGGTGTGCTTCGAGGAATTGAACAATCAGGCAATCAGGCTAATGCAACAGGAGTGGTATATCCAGTAAACGTCATACACGAAGAGTCGTGGTTCAACCTCACGGGAGTAAATGGAGGTAATTTCTTCGACGGAGCAGGCATTGGTGCCACCCACAATCAGACCTGGGATTACCAGGTGATTTATTCAGATTGGGATAATCGAACAGTTCGCTTAGTCTGGGAGGAGACGGGAGCGGAGTCATCGAGCGGTGAGGAATTTCCCATAGATAGTCCGATTGAACGGCAGCCAGAGCCACCTGAGGTGGATGAATCACTCGGAAATCTCACCATCAGTCGGGAAACTGGATTGATGCCTATCCCAATGCGTCCCGGAGATGTAATTAGATTAGCCGACCAACATGATCTGACACTTTTAGTGACTGCAGAGACGGTAGCAAATGACCCACGGGATGGTCATAATTTCCATGTCGTTACATGGTCAGGAATCTATGAGGGGACTGATTCAGGCACCGCATCTGGTGCAATTATCGATGAGGGGCCGCTGAAAGGACTAATTTCCAGCGTTGCTCGAGTGTTGGAGCTTCCGTTTGGAGAAGATAATTATTCAGCCAACTTCACCGAGACACAGACTCTGACAAGAGTAATTTCACCCGCTGTGGTCACAGCAGAAGAGAACTCGGCCCCAATGATCACCGGATTATCACTGCTTGAGGGAATCGTAATTTCTGAGGGTGGTAGCGTCGCAACGTTAGTGGCACAGGTGAATGACGTCGATTGGAACCTTGAAGAAGTAACCGTTGATTTGTCGCCAATTGGCGGCTCAATCGTTGCAATGAACGACCGTGGCGTCGACGGTGATTTAGCGATTGGCGATGATAAATATTCCACTAGGATAGTGGTTCCTGGTTTGGAGGTCGGGACATATTCAATAGAGGTGCAGGCAGTTGATTCATTCGGTGTAGAGGTGATTTTTGTAAGCAATATATCGGTTGTTAATCAAGCACCTCGGTTGGTTTACGCCGAAATCTCCCCAGCAGAAGGTCCGAGAGGAACTAACATGGTAGTCAACCTTCAAGCATATGACGGCCACGGCGTCGCTAACATTAGCTTAGATTTGAGAGACTTTGGCGGCGATCTAGTTGAGTTAAGCAACAACTCAGGAGTTTGGACGACTATGATGGTAGTACCAGACGATATGTCTCCAGGGCAGCAAATTTTGGAATTTGTCCTTATTGATGGGTTGGGCAAAACCGGCCTAACTAGCGTATATTATGATGCTGCACCAAGTTTGACTCATCCAAATGGGCCTCACTATATTCCATCCAATCAACCGATTCCAATTAGTATTAATGTCGAAAACTCAGCACCATTGATAACAGTCCAAAACCCGACAAAATATACGCGTCAAGACACTGCTGTAACTGTAGTCTTTGAGACACAAATAACTGACCAAGATGGAGTTGCTAATGCCCGAGCAAATTTAGGTGTATTTGCACCACTGGGTGCTCAAACAGGTTGGGTCAACCTCAATGATAATGGGGTCAAAGGAGACCGTATTCCCGGAGACGGAATTTATTCTGTTGAGTTATCACTACGCCCCAGCACTCCCCTTGGAACTCATGAAATTCAAATTCAAGCAATCGATAGTTTCGACGTCGCAACATCTGTAGTTCCGGTGTCGATAGTCGTAGAGGAAGATTTGAGCATTATTCCGAGCCTAGACAGCGACACAATCTCAAGTTCCGTATTGGTCGTTATTCTGCTTGGATTTACTGTCATAGCCGCCGTATCCGTGATATTTTTGATGCGCAGAGGCAAAGATAAAGACTACTATGATGACAGGTTTGGATTTGAGTAGATATCCTGCCGATAACGGTTTATACCTCTGTTTGGTCGGATAAATACCCAGCGAGCGTAGTGTAGTGGTTATCACCGGGCGTTGCCAACGCCTGAACCCGGGTTCGAGTCCCGGCGCTCGCACCAAAGTTGCATTTTTTCCGAAGTAACATTTAACCGTGTGACGCTGATGGATAGGTGGGTTCAGCATGGCAGATAGACGAACAATTTTCATCGGCAAGAAACCATTACATGCATACGTACGAGCAGTAGTAATGGCAATGGAATCAGGTGACCGGAATTTGGAGCTAGTGGCTCGAGGAGCAACGATTGGCCGAGCTGTAGATGTTGCGGAGGTGTGCCGACGCAGAAACGGAATAATCGCACAGGGTTTGCCAGAAGAAGTGGTTATTGGCGAGATAAGTTGTGAGAGCGAAGTAATCCCGTCAGAAGATGGCCGGGATAGGACAGTCAGTGTGTTAAAAATCCAGCTCGACGGTCACGGTGACCTCCCCGAAAAAGAGGAAGAGTAATCACTGTAATTGGAGTATTCTTCGTTCAATTTCTCGAGCGGTTTCCTCAAAAACTGCAATTGATTGACCAACGGGATCTTCCAATTGCCAATCGTCATCTAGCCTGACTGATGGACATTCAACGCCACACCCCATTGAGATGACTAAGTCATAATCCTCAACATCGAACAATGTCAAATCCTTTGGCTTCATACCCTCGGTATCAATGCCCATGCCTTCTAACACAGTTACGGCGTTGGCGGAGATACTGGTCGCAGGATGTGTGCCAGCAGATGCGGCGTCGTGACCATGAAATTTTGCGATGCCTTCAGCCATTTGCGATCGACAGGAGTTCCCAACACAGACAAACAAAATGCGCATGCAGTTACTTTAGGACAAACCTATTTATCATATTCCTATATAGAAATACGCAGGGTTATGAGTGAGTGTTATTTGTGCAATGTTGCATTATTATGATTGGTAAGTTCCGTGCCGTAATAATTTACAGTATGATTTTCTCGTTTCTTTTTGCTTTACACATTGTTTTTGGCGCCACTGATTGGGATGAACCTTTCGCAATTGTTGTTGGAATAATTACCATAATGACTTTTTTTTCAGGTCCGATATGCGTGGCTATCGAAACAATGCATGAGCGCTATAAATCAACATATTTCCACGGGCTGATATTATCAATGCCTCTCTCGACAGGGCTTGGTTGGGCATATGGCGGAAGGTCTTTCGGTTTGGAAATGATTTTATTTCCTGCAATCACGCTAGTGATTCACATTACCATCAGACAAAGTCCAATAGGACTCACCTATGGGTTGAAGTAGGATTATTATCTGGATTTTTCATGGCCGATTCTCCTGTGACCACCCATAACCCCAACGGAGGTGATATACTGGAGAGTCCGACCCCTCAACAGCAGAAGCAGATGGAAAGCGCATACGCCAATATGAGACGAAAAATGGCCATGCAAGAAATCGGCAGAAAAATCAAGCACAAAATTATGGTTTTGTCAGGTAAAGGCGGTGTCGGTAAATCAACAGTGTCTACTGGACTAGCACTATCTCTAGCGCAACAAGGACACACAGTTGGGATTCTTGATATCGATATAACTGGCCCTAATGTCCCAAAGATGATGGGGCTTGAAGGTAAGCGACTACATGTTGAGCAGGGGAGAATTCATCCAGCACAAGGCCATTTAGGGGTGAAAGTAATTTCAATGGCCTTTTTGTTAGAGGATGAAGATACACCTGTGGTATGGCGTGGTCCGATAAAATTAGGTGCAATTCAGCAATTTATTGGTGATGTAGAATGGGGGCAACTAGATTACTTGGTGATTGATTTTCCTCCTGGAACATCTGACGAGCCACTAACAGTGGCCCAATCGTTACCTGACATCGACGGTATGGTGATAGTGACAACACCGCAAGATGTTGCACTACTTGACAGCCGCAAATCAATTACTTTCTCAGAGTCCTTGAAAGTTCCAGTACTAGGCGTTGTCGAGAATATGAGTGGGTATACTATTGCTGGAGTAACTTCTCCGGAAACCAGTGTGGAGGTTGCTGGCCCAGGCGGTAAGAAACACCGTGTGACTTCGGACAAGGATGGCAAATTCAGCGTTACACTGGACATCTTCAAGCAGGGTGGTGGCAAATCGACAGCTGATGAGTTTGGCGTTCCGTTCCTTGGCGAGCTGCCATTTGATCCTGGCTTTGTGCGTGGTGGAGATGACGGAGTTCACCGCATCGTGAGTGAGCCGGACGGTGCTTCAGCGATTGCATTTGGCAAAGTTGTAGAGGCCATTAAAGCGCAAATAGGTACCTCGAGCAGTCAAGGTCTAGAAATTATTTGAGGCCCGTTACATGTCGCAAATACCACAATTGATTCGCTTAGAGCGCGACGATACAAGTATGGATTTATCATATGCTGATGGTAGTAAATATACAGTTACATATGACGACTTGCGGTTTTCTTGCCCATGTGCGAAATGTTCACCAGAGAGAAATGACGATGAATCATCCAAATCACTAAGACGAGAAGTTGAATCCCTGCCAGCTGAAAAACCAAAGGTTAGAACGATTGGCAAGTATGCATTAGCGTTCGACTGGGTAAAAGGATGCTCTGCAGGTATTTATCGCTTCGAGCGATTGTGGGCTTTGGCCAATAATCAGGACCCTGATGGTGGCAAGCCGTATGTCCATGGTGCTTGGTAACTGTTGAATCAATTGTTTTTGCAATCAGCAGGCGAGGGTTTGATGTATAATTGACTCAAGGGTATTTCTAGGAGAGTCAGTAATGCAAGGCGTCTACCTGACTTGGATGATAACTGCGCTTGCTCTTGGCGTCATCTTATTGCCTGTCTTTAAGCCAAAGTGGATGGAACTAAGGTTGACCACCTTTGTTGATTTCTTCCGTCGGTATTGGATACACATCCTGATACTCTTCATGATTTACAATGCGAAAGACGGCTTAGACGAAGTCGATAGAATACTCATGGCCTCTACCGGTCTCGACATGACGCCATGGATATATGCTATTGAGGGTGACCTCGTCTTACATGTCCAGAAATTCTTCGAGGCTGAGTGGCTTACTGTCACATTGACACATTTTTATGTTGCAGGCTTTATGTTCATATGCTATGTTTCAGTATTCTACTTCGCATATTTTGATGACCGTTGGATGGCAGACAGAGTCACGCTAACAATTGCTTGGGTTTACATCCTTGCAGTTCCATTTTACTTGTTTTTCAATGTGAGAGTCACCGGTGCCTACATACCTGAAATGGATACTCTGGCTTACTCACTAAATCCTGAGATATCAGACTGGTTCCGCAGAATCGACCCATTCACCAATTGCATGCCTTCGTTACATATTGGGATTCCTTATGCGGTTTGGTTGTGTATCAAAAGATTTGACCATGATGAGCGTTGGGCACTATACCGAAAAATTGTGTTTGCTTATTTCCTGTTAACGGTATTTACAATCATATATCTTGGGATTCATTGGATACTTGACATTGCGGGTGGTATGATTGTCGCATCTATCGCAGTGAATCTAGCTGATAAAACCTCGAAACCGGTCTGGAGTATCCTTGATGAGCGTACTATCAATGCAAGGCTAGTTACTCTCCTTACGAGTCCGAGAAAAGCATATAACATTGTAACAGGAAAAATCTCTAAGTCTGCAAAAAAGTTTGCCGCCCCAACTTCTAGGGAAACAGGTATTATGGCTCTTGTCGTGGTTATTATTGTCGCCTCCGTAATAACGTGGGATTTGACCCACCAATCGCTACCAGCACAAGGTGTAGAAGCCCCGGAAGGGGCGGCGGGAGCGGATGGTTGGCTTGCAACAATTGACAATACTACTGATGATGGACACCTGTTAAAATTATACGATTTGTCAGACTTAACCGATGACGGCATCGAGGTAATACAGCCAATATTGTCTGCCGACTCTCAATATGAATTAACGGGTGATAAGTTGATGATGGCCAATGCAACAGTTATCTACGTCGTTGATATTGACGAACCCTCAGTGATACTATATCAGAAATCTGTCCAAGATCATGATCACGCTGAGTTGTGTTACACTGGTAGTGAGTATGTCCTGATGACTTTGACAGCGGGAGAATTATCCGCCGAGAGATTGAACGGAGAATTGATCGACCTTGGAATCTCCAATCGAAATATTACTTATGTTAAGTGTGAAGGTAATGACTATGCTTTCTTACTAGATGGTCAATCGGATAAAGTGTTTATGAGCAATATTGAAGTTACCGGGTCACTCTCCTATACCGTAAATGCTTCAGCTTCTGAAGAAGACGAACAAGCTCTGGAGGATTGGGGAACGCCAACAGATATTGACAATTCCAGCATCACTGACTTGGTATTTGACCGGACTCACTTACTGGTTACAGTAAATGTTACCTCGGTGGATAGGATTGTCCTTATTGATCGAATTACCGGTGAGCAATTATTGTTGGGTAATGGCAAGTACTCATCATATGACCCGTCAATTAGAGACGGAGTGATAGCGTGGGTGATGAAGGATTTCCTCGACCCTACTAATCCTATTGAAGAATACTATGATGGCGAAATAGTGTATATGTATTTATCAGATAATTTCATCCATGTTCTGACTGCTGATGAAGTCGATCAATGGGGCCCAATTGTCCTCGAGGACCATCTGATATACTTGGAAGAATCAAGTGACGGTACAATAATCAAAGTGCATTCTTGGACTCCTGAACTCAAGTCTTATTCCAACACTGTGCTGCAAATCGCTTCTATTGTTGGCATTATTATTGTCTTTATTTACATAAATCAAAAACAGACGGAGGCTAAGTCTGCCCTGTTTGACAGAGAAGAGGAGTGATGATCACTTTTTGATACTTAACATTCGTTCTAGAGCCAATAGTGAACCTTCTTGGACATCTTTTGAAACAACAATCTGGTTAGGAATTTCACCCTCAACCAATTTTTCAAGGACATCCATCAAATATGCTGGATGAATCATGTACATTGTTGAGCAAGGGCAAATTTTGTCATCTAGGCACTCTATATGTTTGTCAGGGTGCGCATCGGCTAATCTCGCGACCATGTTGATTTCTGTCCCAATGGCAACATGACTACCAGACGGTAAGGCTTCAACGAAGTTCTTGATGAATTGTGTAGAACCATTGGCATCGCTTACGGCTACGGTTTCCTTGGGACATTCGGGATGAACAATAACCAATCCGTCGGGATATTGGTTTCTAAAATCCTTGACCTGCTCTACGGTAAATCTCTTGTGGACCGAACAAAAGCCGTGCCATAGGATAATTTTGGCTCCTTTGAGTGCTTTATCTGAGCCAATTTTGGGAACCCAAGTAGGCATTTTACTCTCATCTATTCCCATTGATAATCCTGTATTGCGACCAAGATGTTGGTCTGGGAAAAATAACACGGCTCCGTCTGGTCCGGCTCGGTCAAATGCCCAATTCAAAATCCCCGTAGCATTTGAGGAGGTGCAAACAATCCCTCCGTGTCGGCCAACAAAATCTTTCAAATCCGCACTGCTGTTCATGTAGGTTACCGGAATCAGATACGATCTACCGTCATCTGGAATCTCTCCTGGGTAGGCACGAGTAATCGGGTCATTTAGGCCGGTCTCAGCAAGTATTTCTGACCACGCGCTTTCAACATCAGGTAGTGTTGCCATATCAGCCATTGAGCATCCAGCTCTTAGATTCGGTAGGATTACATGTTGGTGGTCATCAGTTAGTATATCGGCAGATTCCGCCATGAAGTGAACACCACAGAACACAATATACTCAGCGTCTGAATCTGCAGCCTGTTGACTTAACATGAATGAATCGCCGATAAAATCTGCGTGCATAACGATACTATCTCGTTGATAGTGGTGGCCTAGGACCATTAGTTTTGAACCTAGTTGTTGTTTTAAATCAGTTATGCGTTCTGCAATGGCCTGTTCTTCAGGTGACAACGAGTTGTCCATGAAATCAACTGTACACATCGGCAGAGAAATTGTCATATGCTTCGCCCTTGCCAAACATTACCCCTTTTCAATAATTGTTATTCCGCGAGGTAGATAAATGAGTGCCGACAGGCATCGATATGGTGTTCCAACCAGAGGTCAGGTTACACTTGGGGGCAGAAGCCGAGGTGTGGTCAGGTCATTGGATGGGCAGGCCTGCAGTTAGGAAAATTCGCCGGCATCGGGCTTGGCGTCATCCAGATTTAGAGAAGCGCCTCGGTTACCGGCGTATGTTGAGTGAAGCAAGGATTCTGATACGGATTAAGGATGCTGGACTTCCAGTGCCTGCGGTTTGGGATGTCGATCTTGAAAATGGCCGGATAGTCATGCAGCGAATGGTTGGCAAGCCGCTGATCGAAATCCTAAGGGATGATGATATTTCTGAGTCAAACAAGCATCTCGCCCTGGAGAATTCAGGTGCTGCGGTTAGATTGTTGCATAGAATGGCGGTAACCCATGGCGACCTGTCCACCAATAACATTCTAATTGACCAAGCATATGATGCATATCTAATTGATTTTGGATTATCTGCGGTTGAATATGAAGTTGAGCGCTTCGGTATTGATTTGCACGTCATGGATGAGATATTAGGCGCATCCCATCCAAACATAGTCGGAGGCATCGAAATTTTCTTGTCTGGCTACTTGAACTGCGATAACTCCCTAGGTCCCTTAGTCGAACTATCGGGTGGTATGCCACCGCTTGCGGGGGAAGTGCTGAAACGTCTTGACGATGTTCGTTCAAGGGTCAGATATCACGGTTAGTTCAACCTACTAGCAACCGCATTTCTTCGACACTTTTCAATTCTGAGTGGTAAATTTGTTCGATTGAATCATACAAATCATGCGTTTGTTCAATTAACGGTAATAATTCAGCATATACCTCAGAAGCTCTAATCTCGGTTTCGAGTGAATAATTGAGCATCTCAGTATAATCGGTAGTGTGCGTAATCGGGTGGGTATTTCGCTCTGTGACCGGGATTCCGCCCAATTGCACAATGCCTTTTCGAACGATGTCAGCGTGTTCTATTGATTCTGTCATCTCAGTATTGAACATTGGAGATAACTGTAAACGGTGTATTCCAGTGACATTTGCTGCATAATGTGCATACATATTTATCGCTCTTAACTCCCATCCTAAGGCATCATTCATTTTTTCAATTAACTTTGTCATATTATCAACTCTTAGGGCACACTAAATTTTCCTTCCAGCTAGTCCCTTTCAGGTAGGCATCATGCTAGTTGTAAATAAAGTAATCCAAAAATTAGTTGATTTGTAGTCTCTCGCCTAGTTCCCAACCGACAAATGCACAAATAATGCAGAGGAGGAATGATAGCGATGAGTAGGTCAAGGCTAGAGTATATTGGTCATTTTTTAGTAACTCTAGGGTCTCAAACGAGAATGTTGACATTGTAGTAAAGGCTCCTAGCAATCCAACACCGAGAAATAATGTCGCATCTTTTGATACGAGGTTGTTAATCGCCATGATTGATAACATTCCAAGCGCAAATGAACCAACCACGTTTACTAATAATGTTGACCAGGGAAACTCACTATTAGCAATGGTGTAACTTATTGCGTATCTCAAAGTCGCACCGATTGCCCCCCCTACAGCGACTAAACCAAGTTGTTGAATCATATTGTTGCTAAGTTGTCTTCGGTGTTAAATCATCTCATTAATTTGAATTATTATCATCAGTTTGAGGATAGGGATGATAACTTGGACACTATCCGACATTCATGAGCAACACAGTTTGGTTCCTTACTGGGAATAGCGGAAAACTTGCTGAAGCGGATGAACATTTGTCAAAATTAGGCTATCAAGTAAGGCAATTAATTCCTCAAACAGCATTGCTGTATGAGCCTCAGGCAGATTCTTTGGAGGTTGTTGCAGAGTCAAAGCTACAACAGGCTCTCCAGCATTTGCCTAATGATTTCAATGAAGGTGATATGATGTTAGTTGAAGACGCCGGATTGTTTATTTCGGCGCTCGACGGTTTTCCAGGAGTGTATTCCTCTTACGTTCACTCAACAATCGGCAACCCTGGCATAGTAAGACTGTTGTCTCACCTAACTACCGAAGACCCAGTATCGAGTGCAAATCTTAGATCTGCTTGCTTCAAGGCAGTCGCTGCTTTGTGGTACAACGGCGAGATCCTGATTGCTGAGGGGGTTTGTCCCGGGCACATTGCCGTTGAAGTCATGGAAGGGTATGGATTTGGTTTTGATCCAATATTCATTCCCTATGACTTGGATGATTCTTTGGAGCCGTTATCTGCCGGAAATTACGGTGTCTACAGTACACACGGTAAGACATTCGGTGCTATCGATTCAGATACTAAGCAGATGTTCAGTCATCGAAGTAGAGCATTACAGAACTTGTTCAGCCAATTGCCATCAGCATGATAAATCAGAAGCAACTGGATATTAATGAGGGGCATGGGATTTTTCCGAACAATATGTGCACTTGTCGCTGCCAGTGCGGGAATTTTCTATTTGACCTCTGCGTCGAGCCTATCTAGTGACGGTAAATGGTCGCTTATCGGCGTCACCTTCATTGCATCCTTGATGTGGGTCCTACTTGGTGGTAGGAGGGTAAAAAATAGTCCAAGCAAACGGGAAAAAACCCCAACCGATACGGCTCAAGAGGAAGATTCCGAGGTTGAACAAGAACTCTCTGATGGTGTCGATATTCCCGCCCCTGTGGTTGAAGAGCAGAATCTTGACGGTGTTTCTCTAAGGGAGCGAAAACTGGCAAAAATCCAAGCCGCAAACCAAGTCGAGGAAGAGGATTCAGAAGAACAAGAAACTATTGCTGAGGTTGAAGTTACTATTGAAAATGTTCACACCGCAGATGAGTATGTGGTTGAAGTAAGTCCAGAGTCAGTCGAAGATGCTGATATTGAAATGACCGTTTCCAACCGCCGAGTCAAACATCAAGAAATCCGTCAGCGAATAGAGAAACGTCGGAGGAATCAGTTGGCTGAGATTAGAGCATCGACCGTCAGAATGTGGGAGCAATATAACGAGGGCGAGGATATTGTCGGACTATTGCAAAACCCTGAACATGGATTGAATGTTGTTGATGAGCCACAGAAACCAGAAGCCGGTCATGTTTACGGTGCAACATTTATTCGTCTTGATGAGACAACTATACTAAAGTTGAGAACACCGCTTGATTCTGGTTTCGAGGAGGTTGAGAAGAAATCACCACCTGAGGGTCTACCTGACTTAGGCAGTATACCGCTACCACCTCTGCCGGATGGTAACATGCCAATGCCGCCGTTGCCAAACGCTAGCGATGCACTGGCTGCTATGAAACTACAGTTGGATGAGGACTGACTCAAAGATTATCGGTCAAGCCATTTTGGCTTGTCTCGTTCCATAAATGCCCTTACTCCCTCTTCTTGGTCATGGCTATCGAATAGTTTGGCGAATTCTTCTGCTTCTATCGCAATTCCTTCATCTAGCGTGCTGTTTAATGCTGCTTTTACCACTCGTTTTGCCGTCGTCACAGTATAACCGGATTTACTCGCTATGTTGTCAGCGATGCTCATGGTAAATTCGCGCAGATTTTCTTGCTTACAAACGTGATTGACCAAACCAATACTTCGTGCTTCATCAGCAGTTATCATCTCACCAGTCATGATCATTTCCAAGGCTTTACCGTAGCCAACCAATTTTGCTAATCTCTGAGTAGCTCCATAACCGGGAATTAACCCAAGGTTAATTTCCGGGGTTCCAAATTTTGAACTTTCGCTAGCAATTCGGATGTCACATGAGCAGGCTACTTCACACCCTCCTCCCAACGCAAAACCGTCGATCATTGCAATGGTCGGTTTGGTCAAAGACCAGATTTTTTCAACAGCGTTATCAGTAAATTTTACTTTAGTTGCTTTGCTATCCATGCCGACAAATTCTGAAATGTCAGCTCCGGCAACAAAAGCATTAGGTTTTGCTCGTTTGCCTTCCTCAGCCGGCAACGGTTTCGCCCCAGTGATGACTAAACATCTGATATCGGCATTGGATTCTACCCAGGCGCAGAGTGCTTTCAATGACTCCATGACCTCAGCATTCAGTGCATTGAGCTTGTTTGGTCGATTTATTGTAGCAAGAGCAACATACCCACTTATTGAAGAGCCGGTAACTGGTATTTTTTCTATTTCTAGTACGGCGGTATTTGGTTCGTCCATGACGTTGCCAACACAATCAACTTGAAGATTTATCCTGTCATGGTATAATCCAATAATACAAAGAATAGGACTGACAGCAGGACGTATGGGTGACTCTCAGCCATTGGTCAAAGCAATTGACATGGCAAAGAAGTATGGCGACTTTATTGCCTTACATCCACTCAATGTCGAGGTTCATTCAGGTGAGTTTTTCGGAGTATTCGGCCCTAATGGCGCTGGCAAGTCAACTTTCATCAAACTGCTGACTGGGCAACTCAAACCCAGTAAAGGACAAATCGAAGTCTTGGGCATAAACGCCACGAAATCACCTCAGAAAGTCAAAGCGAATATTGGTATTGTTCCCGAATCAGAATCGCCACCATCATACCTTACACCGGTAGAGTTTCTCCAGTTCGTGGCAAAACTGCGTGATATTGCTGATAGTGATAACAAGGTTGAGTATTGGCTAGATTGGTTTGGCCTTGAGGAGAAAAGAAACACGATGTGTAAGGATTTGTCCAAAGGCCAAAGACAGAAGGTAATGCTTGCTTCCGCTTTTATCCACAAGCCAAAGTTGTTGTTCCTAGATGAGCCATTCGCCAACCTCGATCCGATATACCAACGCAAATGTCGCGAGTGGTTACTTGAACACGTCAGACAAGGCGGCACAATTTTTCTCTGCTCGCACGTCCTTGAGATGGCCGAAAGAATGTGCAACAGGATGGCGATAATAAACGATGGAAAAGTATTGGCTGCTGGCACAGTTAGGGGATTGAAAGAAAGCCAAGAGGAAACCTTGGAAGACGTATTCATACGGCTGGTTGGCAAATCTATTGAGGACGTTGAGCGATTATATGAACAAGACTTAGCCGAGGAGGAATAGTCTTGTCAGGCGCTCACATATCATCGAGAGAGTGGGACACCGAGGATAATTCAATTTCATTAACAAGTCTAGGAACACATTCTGGGGGCCAAGAATTGCTCACCCCATTGAGGGGTTTGTCATCCTTTTTCGCAACATTCAGTGTTATGTTTAAAGAGGAATTTCGCAAGAATGTTGAGTTTGCTAAGGCTAGACAGATGGTCCTGTTCCCATTGCTATTGGCATTGGTGACAATGGTGTCGACAATCGGGCTGCAATTTCTGGTTGGGGACTCAGCAGCCCAAACATCAGATACAGAAGCGAATAGTTTTACTTGGCAAGAGTTGAGATTTGCTCTGCATCTCCCGCTGTTGATGTTCAGCCTCGGTATGGGAACATTTGCTTTCATGGGACGGGATGCCTTAGTTAGAAGAACCGCCACTAAAAATCATCTATTAGCCTCGCCTGCGCTTCAGCCACTACCGAATTCAATGGCTCACTTTGCTTATTTTGTCAAGGATTTGGTCTTCTATGTTTTACTGATTTTATCCCCAATTATCCTTGGTATGGGTATGGGTAAAGCCCTTGACACCTTTTTTGGCATCACCACTCCACTCGAATATTCGAGTTTACCTTGGACATGGTTTGCTATGGTTGCAACCCTAGCCCAAGGCTTAGCAATTTCATTTCTAGCATCAGCTTTGTGGATGAGAGGTAGACCTTACACAATATTCGGGCCAGTTGCGGTTGTTTTATTCGGGATTATTGTTGGAGTTGGTGCCCTTGATGCTGAACTTATTCTGATTGGTCTTCACCTTCAAACGAGTAAGAATGTGGTTCTTGCTTTTGGTGGGTTCAGTTTGTGTATGTTACTTGGATACCTGTCGTCACTCCTAATAGTCGATGACTTCGATGTCAACGTGGTCGAAAAGGGAGACCTATTCAAGCCAACATACGCCAAACTCTCATTCCTCGGTCGCGGCGAAATTCGATTGATCGTCGCTAAAGAGTTTGTCGACTTATTCAGGTCAGGTTCGATAAAAAAAATGGTTGTTTCATATACAATTCCGCTCGCGGTGCTGCTTGGTATGGCTTGGTTGATTGACTTTGCCGAGGCTCCAATACCAATCAATCTTCTATCATATGCGCCGTTTCTTGGTTTCTTCGGGTTCAATTTTTACTCATGGTTAACGATTCTTGATTCGCCCGAGTTCATGAACGGTCTGCCAGTGAGGGTGCCCCAACTAATCCGTGCTAAGGTCTTAGTGTATTTTTTGATCACTTCGTGGATTTCGCTAATTTTCATTGTTCTGATGGCTTGGCGGCTTGATGAGTGGGCATCGTTGCCGACTAGCATTGTGGTAATGTTTGCCAACTCGATTTATATTGTCGCTTTGACAGCATTTTTGATGGGGCTAAGGCCGAATAAAGCTATTTTTGATGCTTCGATAATGGTTTGGTTTTGGATTGGTACGGTTCTACCATTACTTGGTTTATTCCTTCTCTCTTTCACGCAAGGCGACGTATCACTTTACGGTAATTGGTGGGAACGCGCATCTCAAGACGGTCTAGCAGCCACTGCGGGAATGTATGATGAGACTATGGTCAGGCAGGGGTATGTGGGTATGTTAGCAATCTCGGCATTCTTGCTATTTGCTTCTGGAGTATTGTGGAAGTTGATGGATAGACGGTGGGGAAAAGCCGAGTTCAGCAACTAATTCATTATGAATGGAATACAATTCAAAATGAATAATAAGCATATATTTGGAGTATAACTTGTTGCATGACTGCATGGGCCATGCTGTTGCAGTCTGCGGAATGCCAGGTTCGGGTAAAGGAGAGTTTGCTAAAATAATATCTGACAATGGGATACCTGTGAGATCTATGGGCGATATGGTTCGTGCTGAGGTTGCTGCTCGTGGATTAACTGGCAGTCCGACCGTATTTGGTGAGGTCGCAGCTGATCTGCGCAGAAAATTTGGTGACGATATATTGGCCAAGCGCCTTGCAGACGAGGTCTCCAAGCTGATGCTTACCCATTCGATTGTGCTTATCGACGGACTGCGAGGAACTGCCGAGTATGAAATGTTTAGTAATCGCTGGGGGTCTGAATTTACTTGCATTGCTATAATAGCAAATCAAGATGTCAGATTTCTTCGGACTCAAAAAAGGGGTAGGCCAGAGGATGGTGACCGGCAGCAGTTTCAGATTAGAGAGGATAGGGAGGCTGGTTGGGGATTGAATTCTCTCATAGAGCAAGCAGATTATTCTCTAACCAACGAATCAACTCTGACAGAATTCGTTCAAGCGACCAATGGGTGGCTGTCAGAGTTTAGAAAAAATATCTCATGACACGCACAATTTGCGTTGACTGTGGCCATTTTTAACCATCCTTTCACCGAAGTGTTATAGTTATCCAATGTATGTCATCAATTGTATCGGCTGGGGGTGATGGTTTGGCAAGAAAACGTGGCAAGCGCGGAGATTCAAGAAAACGGCAGCGTGCACAACAGCGTGCGCAGTATGACGAGCTGGATAAATATCCGGTAATGCCGCCGCATGCGTTTGCTCGCATAGTTCGTGACAAAGCAACCTTGAATATCATTTATCAGATCATTGAACCACCAATGACCAAGAAAGAGGAGCAATACCGGGAAGAGATTATGGATATATTCATCAGATCCCTAACAGCAAACATCGATGAGATTGACGCCAACCCGGATGCGTATCTGAGAACTGCGATGGATAAAGTCATCAAATCATACGGTATGAAAATCAATAAGAAATCTAAATCTAAGATATTTTACTACCTCAGGAGAGACCTGATTGGGTATGGTGACATGGATGTTTTGATGAATGACGCTAACGTTGAAGACATTTCACTGGACGGCACTAATGTCCCGATTTTTGCATATCACCGAAAATTCGAGTCAGTCGAAACCACATGCATCTGGAAAACCGATGATGAACTTGAGTCATATGTCATCAAACTAGCACAACGCTGTGGTAAGCATATCTCTGTTGCCGACCCGCTTCTTGATGCAACACTGATGGATGGGTCGAGAATTGTCATGAAACTCGGTCATGAAGTCTCGACTCGAGGTTCTTCGTTCTGTATCAGGCGGTTCAAAGATGACCCGTTCTCTCCAGCCGACATTATTGCGTTTAGAACAATGTCCTCCCTGATGGTATCCTACCTGTGGATTGCCTTCCAGAATGAGGTTCCGATGTTGTTTGTAGGTGGTACTGCATCCGGTAAAACCACAACACTTAACGCCATGTGCATCTTTATTCCATGGCAAATGAAGATTGTCTCGATAGAATCGACCAGAGAAGTAAACATCCCACAACCTAACTGGGTTCCCGGTTTAACCAGACAAGGCTTCGGCGGTGAATCTACCGAGGGAGTAATTGGTGAGTTCGAGTTGCTTAAGGCTGCGTTAAGAGAGCGGCCAGAATATATCATTGTAGGTGAAATCAGAGGTGCAGAAGCCTATGTTCTATTTCAGGCGATGGCTACTGGACACTGTGCTTATTCAACAGTCCACGCTGATTCAGTGCCCTCTCTTGTCCACCGGTTGGAAAATAAACCAATTGACATTCCACGAGTTTTGTTACCTGCTCTCGAGGCATGTTCTATCCAAATTCAGACGAGAATCAACGGTAAGCGTGTCAGAAGAACAAAACAACTTGTGGAAATTGTGGGTATTGATCCAAACTCACTCGAAGTCATCACCAATGAAGTATTCCGCTGGGATGTGACATCTGATGATTTTATTTTCAGTGGTAAATCATATGTGTTGGAAAAAATCATGGTCAAACTGAATTATTCACAAGATGACATGCGTCGAGAACTTAGAACCCGAAAAAGAATCCTTGAGTGGATGGTTCTAAATGATATTAGGAAAGCAGATCAAGTATCACAGATTGTTACAGAATATTATGTACGTCCTAATGAAATTCTTGCTCGTGTCGACGGACTACGTTGATCGGAGAGGTATAGATGGAACTGACTGCTTGGCAAAGATTCTGTAACAGAATACTTGGTAGGGTTCTGAAGAAGCGAGCTCGGAGAGATGCCGTTCTATCAGAGAATTTGGTTAAAGGCTCGATGGGTGTAATGCCAGAAGTTTATCTCTCGACAGTAATATTTACCTCAATCGCCATTGCCCTAGTCTGTTGGGGAATCATTGGTATTTTCTTTGCCCCAGAAGTAGGTGTAATCGCCTTCTGGGAAAGCCTGCAAGACCCAGCTACAGTAAATCCATGTTTAGACTGGGAATATTGGGAACCAGAACTAGTCGACAAATCGAAACCCGGCAACGGATGTCCGGAATATGCCACAAGAATATTCCCTCCCCCATTCAAATTTTTTATTTTAGCACTCCTTGGTGCTATCATTCCATACTCGGGCTTCCTGATTGTTAGAGGTGGTGCCAAGCGAGAGGCGGATAGAAGGGGCGCTCAAATCGAGAAGTACCTACCATATGCAGCCTCTTACACCGCTGCTATGTCAGCAGCAAATGCAACACCAGCCAAGATTTTCCGTTCATTAGCAATGAACAAGGACATCTACGGCGATGTCTCAGAAGATGCCGGTCTAATTTACCGGGACGTTACTCTCTTGGGCTATGACCTGATTACGGCAATCAAGCTTAGTGTTGATCGAGCTGCGTCGGTATGGCTGACTGAGTTTTTCCAGGGCATGGTTGGAACCTTGACCTCTGGTGGCCACTTGAAGTTATACTTCCTCAATCGTGCAGAACATTACATGCGTGAGAATAGGACGCGCCTTCAGCAGTTCCTTGAGTCAATTGCTTTGTTGGCAGAATCATACATTGTTGTTGCGGTTGCAATGCCGTTATTCCTCATCGTGATGCTGGTCATCATGTTTTGGGTTTCAGGTTCAGGCGCCCAGATGTCAGAAGGAATGCTGTATGGAATCGTCTTAGGTTTCATTCCAATGATACACGTTGCATATGCAGTCTTAGTTTATACCAGCAGCAAAGAACAAGAGATGTGAGTGATAATCATGGCTAGGAAGAAAAAGAAAAAACTAGTCGTTGAACTAGACCTTCCCAAAGATGATAAGACACTCAAGAATCTGTATATTATCATCTTCTTCTCCATTATTCTCGGTTTGTCATCAGGTATTATGTGGGTGACAAACTCAGGGTTTATTCCCACTGCAAACGGTGAACCAATGTTCACCAATGTCTATTGTGGAGCAACTGCACAAGACGACCTGGGTAATGATTACTCGGCTGAATTTAGCGGTGCGACGAAACCGTCTTATGCTGCTAATCAGTCATGCTCTATTCTTCAAGATCAACCAGACCAACTAGAGTGGTCTGAAAATCCATGGACAAATTTCTTGTCGAAGGCAAAATCATTCGATGTTCCAGGCATGCCAGACATAGTAAAAGGCGACGTGGTTATTGAGCAGCCTATGACGCTTACATGTAACGTTGAAGCAGCGGACCCAACACAATACACCGTTGTTGTTAGGGACCCAGACCTCAACATTGTTCCTAACGGCCGTTTCGACGGCTTAACTGGGCGAACATCAGACGTCTGCTTGATTGAGATAGACAACCTTGAGCCAGACAGAGGATATGAGGTTGCTATATTTTCTAACGAGGATGGCAAAAGATTGAATTCGGCAGAATTTGATGTTACTTTGGGATTCTATGACGGGATTCCTACCAACATGAACAACAAATCTTACTGGCTGGGTCCAAAAATAGAAGTTGGTCCGTTTGATTTACGACCAATGATTTTTCTCAACTTCTTCGGATTAGCCTTCTTTTTCTTACTTTACCCCGCCTCGTATTACTGGGAAAGAGTGGAAAAAAGGAAGAACGAAATCGAAGAAAAATTCCCAGATTTCCTTCGAGATATGGCAGAGTATTGGAAGGGCGGTCTTTCGATGACTGTTGCAGTTCAAACACTGGTGAAATCAGAATATGGTGCCCTGAATGACGAAGTCAAGAAAATGTCAGACCAGTTGAGTTGGGGAATTAAATTCAGCGATGTCATTAAGCAATTTTCTGAGCGGGTCGGAACACCATTGGTCAAGCGAGCAATTACATTAATCGCTGAGGCTGATCGAGCCGGGGGGAAGATCTCAGATATTCTGGTTACAGCAGCAAACGATTCTAGAGAAATTAAATTCCTCGAGGGAGAGAGAAATCGCGCAATAGGCTCATACATTGCGGTTATATGGACATCGTACTTTGTTTTCTTAGGTGTTATCACCTTGCTTGGTAAAATTTTCATTCCAGCAATTGCAAAGTCAAACACAGGTGAGGAGGGAGCCGGTGATACAGGCGGTGCGAACATTGGCAACATGACAATCAGATCTATTGACCCGCTGTTTTTCGTAACCGTGTTCTACTATGGAGTTACCATGCAGGCTATCGGTAATGGTTCGATGGCAGGTCTGATGCAGAACGGGCGGTTCTCAGCCGGTTTCAAGCATTCAGGGATGATGATTGTCGCTGCGTTATTGGCATTCAATTTGCTAGTCTTCAGCCCTGACCTCATCGGCGAGTCCAGTCACTCAATATCCCAGCAGATTATCACATCAGATTCGACATATACTGTAGGCCTCAATCCATCTGGCGGCGGTTATGTTCCTTCACCAATACTATGACGGGGTGATATTCTGCGGAAAGACGAGGATGCACAAATTCACATTCTTGAGATGTTGACCCTGTTTTGGCTATTTTTTATGTCTGCAACATTTCTGATTAGGATTGATGTTCCTGACGCTCGCTCTGTCGCACATGATACAAGTTTGGAAGCTGCTGGAGAATCAGTTTTACAATATGGTCTTGGTTTAGATGCCGAGGTTTCCGGTGAAAATCGCTTGACAGAGTTACTGTCACAATCTGCGTACGATGACGCTTGTATGCTGCTGCAGGAGGCACTTATTGCTGGTAAAGAGGCAAACTGTTGGTTAGCAAAAAATAGCGCAACGGCAAATCCATATGGTTTGGTTGGAACTCCATCCGGTAATACTGTGACAGTTCATCAGTTAATCACCGCTACCGATGATGTATGGACTGTTAGTTTGACAATCTGGAATATAGGAGGTGGTGGTTGATGAGAACAACTCAGCACAATGAAGACGACAGAGCACAGATGTTGCTTGCTACTGGTGTGGTATTGTTACTATCCCTACTCTCAATGGCTGTATTTAGTGTCAAAGTTGCTGGATTAACATCAGCGCATGAACCAAATTCCGATTCAGTTATCGAAACCACCAAAGAGGTGATTGAGATATTGCCCTCTCTAACTGAAAATCGGACGCAAATATGGGTAGCAGGCGGGATGGAGAGATTCGAAGCAACCCAGTTAGCGATGGATAGCGTTCACGACGATCTGTTACACCATGGGGAGATTCGGGGGGTAGAGGTAAAGATGCTCGATATTACCGTCAGTGAACTCAACCCTACAACCCTACAAGTTTCCTTGGAATTGGGTATCACCGATGATTCATCTACACTACAAACCGAACTTGTATTCAATATTGAAGCCTAGTTCCTTGCTTGATTCCAAGCGAGGTCTAAGTAGTGCTCAATTTTTTCTAAATCACTAGTAACTCTGGAAATGTCAACGATTGGCCAGGATGAGATCTTAGACCGCTCAATCAGTGCGTCCTGTATCCTTCTAATGCGGTCAAAATTAGCCATGTATCGATCGTGTCTTCTGAATGAGTGGGCATCTCTAGACTTAATCATCGATTTATGTTTCGCTTCATCGCTGACCGCCATAATTACTCCAACTGCGATACCCCCAGAATCGATCCAATCCCGAATCAAACGATCACTGGGCACTATGTGAACCCCCTCGAGCAGTAAATCGATACCCTCACGTAGCGCTCTATTAATCGTCGCTTCTATACCGAGCTCGACTGCCCTACATGTCTCAATCCAATCGATTACGGCATCATTTGAATCACCGATTGAGAAGGATGAGCGATGTAATGCTGGGTCGTTATCAAGACCCTCTACGGAACGTAACACCTCCCGTATTGCATCGGTTGATAATAAACGAGCAAAATTACTTTTGGCACCAATTTTCATTGCTACTGTTGATTTGCCAGTGCTGGTAGCTCCAGCAATTATCAATAGTCGCGGTGGCCGATTAGCGATGGTCTTTGCCGTGGTTTCAGCAATCCCAACTTTTCGAGCCATAAGCCGTGTATGATGAACTGTAAATTATAGTTGTCACCGTCCAAGAGGAAAATTTGGTAAATTACTCGATATGATAAATTAGCGAACACCTTTCAATAGATACTTTGTGGCCGTGATATGGGCGCCGAGAAAATGTATCTTGCTGGTGAATGGACTGATTCCGAAAATTCCGAGGTCAGCGATGCAATAAACCCTGCAACTGGTGAAATACTGGCCACAGTTCCGAGGGCGACAATGAATGATGTCAATCGTTGTGTTGAAGCGTCTAGGGCTGCATTTAATGCTCAAGACTGGAAGAATATCGACCCTGCACAGCGAGGTCGGATTCTAAACAAGATGGCTGCTGCAACCTATGCTGCAGCTAAAGATTTAGCCAAGATAGAATCCGAGAATAATGGTAAAACCTTTCGTGAAGCATTATCAGAAATACGCTACGGTGCTTGGACCTTGGAATACTTCGCCGGTTATGCAGATAAGATTGAGGGAGCGACAATTCCTGTGCCTGGTAACCGTCTAAATTACAGCCTAAGGCAGCCGATTGGTGTAACCGCCCACATCATCCCATGGAACTTTCCGCTCCAACTAGCACTCAGATCAATTGCGCCAGCGCTCGCTGCTGGTTGCACAGTTATTGCTAAGCCAGCCTCGTGGACGCCGCTTTCACTGATTGCTTGGATGCGGGTCATCGATGAAGCAAAAGTTGGCTTACCAGCAGGAGTCTTACAAGTCATCACCGGTTCTGGTAAATTAATCGGTGACGCGTTAGCAGGGCACAAAGGAGTCGATGGGATTGTATTGACTGGGGGAGTTCCAACCGGTCAAACTGTGATGGCAAAAGCCAGTGAAAACCTCACACCAGTGACTTTGGAGTTAGGCGGTAAGGGGGCGAATGTGGTATTTCCAGATGCGAACCTAAAGTATGCAGCCAAAGCGATTTGCTTTGGGATATTCATGAATGCTGGTCAGATGTGTTGGGCAGGGTCAAGACTTATTGTTCACGAAGACATACACGACGAATTCGTTGAAGCAGTTACTGCTGAAGTGAGTAAATGGAAAGTTGGTCCCGGTATGTCTGAAGGTGTAAGAATTGGGAGCTTAGTTCATCAGAATCACCGAGCCGAGGTATTAGCAAAATTGGCTGATGGTCTAGCCCATGGGGGTCGGATAGTATGTGGTGGTAAAGCGATTGATGGTGAAGGTGCCTTCATGGAGGCAACCATTGTGGTTGATGTCGAACCTGACAACCCGTTGTTTTACGATGAATTATTTGGTCCAGTTCTCTCAGTTAGCAAATTTGCTACCGATGAAGAGGCACTTAGCCTCGCAAATAATTCTGACTTCGGCCTTCTCAACGGAATCTGGACAAATAATCTGAGCAGAGCTCACAACTTGGCTCGTGACATAGAATCGGGCATGGTTTCAATAAATGAATTCCCAGTAACCTTCCCACAAACAGCATTCACTGGTTGGAAGCAGTCGGGAATTGGCATTGAGCAAAGCAAAGACGCATTACGATTCTACACTAAAGTTAAGAATGTTAATATCAAGTTATGAGGAATAACTATGCCAGTATTGACCGAGAAATTGGACGGTAACATCGCCCTTATCACTATGTCTGGCAAATCAGCAACCCAGTCCTTCTCGATGGAGTTTCTCCCAGAAATTGCCACAGCCATTGACTCTGCGCTCAATGACGCATCTGTCAATGCATTAGTCATAACAGGTGATGGGAAATTTTTCTCGGCAGGTGCGGACATTAACGCATTTGCTGAGGCGATCGAAAAATCTGAGGCACCGCAACTAATCCGTGAATTAACGGGTGTTCTGCACCCACTAATTAGCCGTATGAGGCAATCTGCGACAATATGTATAGCGGCAATAAACGGTGCATGTGCAGGCGGCGGCCTTGGCCTAGCCTTAGCATGTGATGCTAGAATCGCATCGCCTCAAGCAAAGATAGCTGCGTCATATTCGGGTATGGGGCTCTCACCAGATGGTGGTACGACCTGGCTGCTACCTAGGCTGGTTGGCAATCAGGTGAGCAGGAGATTCTTCTTTGAAAATGCGATCTGGGATGCAAAAGAATCGTTAGATAAAGGTGTGGTTGATGAAGTGGTGGACTCATCAAACTTGATAGCAAGAGCAGTTGATGTCGCCAAATTGTGGAGCTCATGGGGGCCTCATACCAAAGAAGCGACTAAACATCTACTAGATGTGCAGACATATCATGACTTTGAGACGCATCTGAAACACGAACGGACGTTGATTGAAGCGGCAGGGACAACTGATGCATTTAGGGAAGGCGTGAGGGCGTTCATTGAGAAGCGCAAGCCAAAGTTTGATTAGAAATCTGGCATGTCTGTCTCAATTGCTTCTCCATTCGTCCAATCATAGATTCCAACACCAGTTTTCTTTCCTAGTCTGTTTTCTGCGACTAATTTTTCAAGCAATGGGTGGGGTGCATACGCGTCATCGGAAAATGAGTTTTGCAAATTCTTCAGGATGTCTCTTCTGACATCTAAGCCGACTAGGTCAGTAAGTGCAAGTGGACCCATAGGATGTTTGTAGCCAAGGACCATGGCGGTATCGATATCTTTGGCACTCGCCACCCCATCTGCTAACATTCGAATCGCTTCATTGCCCAATACAACGCCTAGTCGCGAGGTGGCGAATCCTGGAACATCGTTGACCAAAATTGTCGTCTTACCCATGGCTAATCCTGCTGCTTCAGCAAGCTCGACAGTCGTTTGCTCGGTACTTTCATGTCTTACCAGTTCGAGTAATTTCATAATCGGGACAGGATTAAAAAAATGCATGCCAATTAATCTGTTTGGATGCTTCATACCCCTAGCAATTTGAGCAATCGAAAGACTAGATGTGTTGGTTGCAAAAACAGTGTTTTTGGAGCAATATTGTTCAATTTCTTGGAAAATCTTCTGTTTTAACTCAAGTATTTCTGGCACTGCTTCAATCACTAAATCACACTGTTGTACTGCCCGGGACAGACTTTCTTCTGCTCGAATATTCTGCGACCAAAGACGTTTTTCTTCGGCAGTAGTTTTCCCTCTTGCAATGCCTTTGTCCCAAAACATTTCGATGTTTTGCATGCCTCGCTTAAGCCCTTCTGGATAGGCGTCGTAGAGGACAGTTTGCCATCCTGCTTGTGCACATATTTGAGCTATTCCTGAACCCATTGTTCCTGCGCCGATCACCGCAACCTTGGTTATACCCATGTTACAACCCAACCGGTTGTGCTTCATCATGCTTGCTTGTCAAAGAGTTGTCTCGCTGCGCAATTATTACGCCTCCAGTAATTAGAATGAAGGCGAATATTAGGGAAACTCCTAGATTTTCTTGTAGTAACAGATATCCGCCGATGATGCCGAATGGCGGTACTAAGTAAACATACAATGCACTCATTGATGCGCCAATATTGACAATTCCGTCGGCAAACCAAACATAAGCGATGACAGTAGAGAATAGGGCCAAGAAAATAACCCCAATCCAACCATCAGCGCTTGGCGCTGATACTCCATTTGTAAGCGCTTCAACAGCAGTTATTGGGGTAAGGATGAACAGCCCAGCTACCGATGACCAAACTGTCAGTTCAAGTGGGTTAAGTGGTTTTGTAGCATCTTTTGCTGGCCTAGTCATTGCTTGCTTCATCAAAATGGTGTTACACGCCCAAGATAGCGCCGCACAGGCAATCAACAGATTACCCACTACCCTAGATGAAAATGGAATATCAACATTAGGTGAATAGTAGAATAGTATGGCAACCCCAATAATACCCATAACCAGTCCAATAACCAGATTCAGATGCATTTTTTCGTTAAGAAAAATTATTGCCAGAATCGCTGTGAACAGTGGGTTGAAGGTGATCATCAATGATGCATCGCCGGCCGCAGTGTACTTCATTCCAAACATGAAAAAGGCCTGATAAACCACTGTTGAAATGAAGCCAATTACAATCAAGCGTCGCCATTCGCTACGATTTGGAAACATCCACTGCCCGGATAATTTTAGGAAAATTAAGAAACTGAGTGTTGCAATGACATATCTCAACCATGATGCCATGAACGGTAGAATATCATTGGCAACAACCCTTCCAGCAGGCCATCCAAGGCCCCAGATTACGGCAACAGAAAATAATTTGATGTGAACTAAAAGATTGTTCATTCAAATCGCTCCAAACCAAGTTGGAGCATTCTGGATCGGGGAAGGCCTATCTCAGGGAGTCCTGTGGCTGGAGCATACATTTTCAGTCCTTCAATTCTGGATACATACAGGCCATAACTTGCCATATCATTGAGGTTATATGGTGTTTCGAGTCCCATTTCAGTCAGTGTATCGCAGGCTTTTTCGCTGTAAATTGGGTAAAGGTTGGTAGAGAAGTGCATCCATTCAGATATTCTCTGGGTATCAATTCCATCTATAGTCAACAGGTGTTGAAGTAGAGAAACATCAGGATAAGAAACTGTTCGTATAATCATTTCAATTTCGTTAGTGATTTCTTCAGGAAAAGCAAACGGTTGTCTTTGTGACCAATCCTCTGCGACCTTGATATGCTGCATTGAGGCTTTGTTCTGGATGGTGAATATCGCTTTTGAATATTCTTCGTCATCAACACTATCGGCGACAAGTCCGGGAAGCACTGAGTAGAATGACTCGCACTTGTCGACATCTACTCCGTATAGGGAAACAGGGATCATTTGATTCACCTTACCTATGCTGAAGCGCCGATACCAGACTCAATCTGCCTTGTTGACATTGGTTTGTTGGCAATCCATTCCTGCTTGAAGAATTCTTGCAGGTCGATTTCATCCTGGTCGGTCGGCAGGTGGTTTTCTAGATATGTATTCCAATCGTCGTCACTTCCTTCGAAAGGAGTGCCATCGACATTGAATCTACGCCCTTTGGCAACACCAATATTTCGGTTGAAATTCTCATGGGGAACATACAAATGTGCTGCATCTTCTGGTAGATATCCACACAGTTTTCTCACTTCGCCGACGATTTCATCGTGGTAGTGTCCTCTTGATTCTTCGTTGAGGGTTGCTTTATCTACCTCAATACCAGCTTCAAGTTTCTTGCGTTCGTCCCAGCGTCCTTTTACTCCCCAGACGTATGCCCAGTGAGCAGATGATGATGCATCGACACCGAACAGATCGTGTGCGGTTGAAACCCACTTGTTGATGTACCGCTGTAACAGGTCAAGTGGAATTACTCCAGCCTTGACGATTCTTCTCAGCCCGTTAAATCCGGTCCCTAAGTGAAATGCTTCTTCCTTGAGCATTGGTCCCATGGATGCCGCAAGAGGTTTGAATGCAGAGGTAGAAAGCATTCCTAATTGGAACTTACCGTCTCTGTCAACGAACATAGTGTAGCAAAAGAAGTCTAGCCAATGAGGCATTGGGATGT
>Ga0160422_10000125_pt1 | contig 42202 bp, 38 predicted proteins | sample Fk160mmetaG_FD_108192 | JGI IMG/M metagenome (GOLD analysis project Ga0160422, IMG submission 108192) | Marine microbial communities from the Central Pacific Ocean - Fk160115 60m metaG | ecosystem: Environmental > Aquatic > Marine > Oceanic > Photic zone | place: The Central Pacific Ocean... | reverse complement strand
CAGCACCGATAATTCCTATTTTCATATCCTCACCAGAATTGTTTGGTATATCCTAATTATCACTTGAAGGGGTTTGGGTTCAGTTTCCCTGCTTTAGCCAACAGTGCAGCCGATAGTAGCGAATCTGGAGTACCGCAATCAATCCAAGTTTCTTTGCCAATGTTTAGCAATTCCGCCTGTCCCTGCTGGACATACTTTCGATTGACATCAGAAATTGAGAAGTTGTCGCCATGTTCATTGTAGCATTCATCTACGAGCGCCCAAAATTGCTCATCGAAGAGATATATTCCACCGATTGCAATGTTTGAGGGCGGCTCGTCAGGTTTCTCCACAATATCGATAATGTTTCCATTAGCGTCGAATTTTGCTACCCCAAATGCGTGGGGTTTTTCTTCATCTCTGGATAATAGTAAACATCCAGGGTTGGTTTCTTTAGTAGCGAATCTTTCAACATGTTCGGCTAATTCAATGGTGGCAATATTATCAGAAAAGTAGACGAGCAGCCGACAGTTTTCATTATGCGGCCTCGCAAGATTTAGCGCCTTTGCAACGCCTTCGGGGGTTTCCTCAAGAACATAGTGAATCTGCTCACCAGGTAAACCAGAGCCTACGTGTTTTGCAATTTGACCGATAAATTGGTTGGATATTATGGTGATATTCTTTATTCCAGCACGTCTGATTGTGCCTAATGCATAATCGATGACTGGGCGGTCATAAATTGGTAACAGCGTCTTCTGAGTAATGTTGGTAAACGGATACAACCGACTTCCGTGGCCTCCAGCCACTAAGATTGCCTTTACCTTCATAGTTAACTCTAGTAAGGAGTATTATATTTGGTTTCCTTCATTATCTTGGTATAGTTGCCGAACTGCACCGTCCTGCTTATTTCTGTCAAACCATCCCGTTTTAATCAAGTCACCGAGATTGTCTACTCCAGCCTCGATAATGTCTTGATCAGATACTTCCGATTTATTCCATTGGGCTGCAGATTTTTCGGTTTTGATTCTATCAGCGGACCGGAACAATCTCTCACCCTCGGAATTTACTGTGACAATGTCATCGTAATCTCTATTTTTCATTGCATCAACTCTTTCACCTTTAGTTGAGAACTTCTTGTCCGCGATACCAAAAGCAGGACCTTTATCGTCGCTCCCTCGGTTTCTTAGGTATTCGATGTTTGGAAACTTAGAGTCCTGCTTCATTATCGACTCTATATCCTCGCCATCTGCTTCGAGTTTCTGAGTTAAAAAATCATTTGTCAGATATTCTATTTTCATTTGGTAAAACTTCGTGATGTAATTGTTGATTGCCACAAAGGCTACAGGAATAAGCAATATCGCGCTAAATATTACAGGGTCTGGTAAGTTGAAACCAAAGAGTAATACTATTATTGTGAATGAGGTGCAAACAAGAGCAATTTTTGCCAAGACCTTTACTAACTCAGCATTTGATTGGAGTTTAGTAATTTCAAGATTATAATCCATGTTGTCCACTAACTAACAATTTTTGTCAATTTGGCTAAGAGGTCGGGGTTATCTAATTCTGTTTTTTGCCAGTTCAAAGACTTGATTGCAAGTAGTTTCCTTGCTTGTATTGAATTATCCATTCGTTCGTGAGCAAATTGCCCAAGCAAGCCGCAAATCAGTAGACACGCAAGGCCAAAGTACCACGATGTCAGAAATGTAATAATGCCAGATATTAATACTATGTTAATCGCTACCAAGGCCACTTTTCGCTTTAACTTCTGTTCAGAGTTTAATTCATCGATACATAACTGCGCGGCCTGTTTCTTGGTCAGAGTCATTTTGTCAAACCTCAATCAGATAGTAATGAAACAGTCATCCTCGACTTCGATTATCGACCCAGTCATCAATAGATGTTCAATAGCCTCATCAATTTCCTCAAAAGAAATCCCTGATTTATCTAATTCTGTTACGATTATTTCGAGAGTTGCATAATCTTTACCTCTGCCGACTTCTCCATCGATAATCATCAATAGGTTTTGGCACGCTACAGCCAGTAGAGGGTCATCTCCCTGTTCATTTGGTAGTAAATCTAGGAAAGCGCTGACTGGATGAGACTCAGTATAATTCTCATCATTATTTACTGCTCTAGAGCCAAGGCCAACGATGCTCTTGTCATACTCGATACTAAAACAGTCGAACAAATTCATTTGATTTGATTGCTCTTTATCAGCGGCGGAATTGGTGATTCTGTTTTTGATATCGGTAATCCTCTTCACGCGTTGTTCAGCAGTTTTCATTTCCACCTCTAATTCACTGGAAATCAACTCTAAACTAGCAATTGCCTGATTTTGCAACCATTCATCGAGACTCCAGTTTGGATCAATTCCAGCCATGACCTCGCAGAGTTTCTGTACCTCAAATGGCAATGAATCACTACGGAGTCGGTTGTCCCTCATAACATGGTTGTAATCTTGACAGCCTATGAAGAATATCATTGACGGATTTGGCGAAATAAGTTTGAAAGTTAACTATGCGACTTTACTGACAGTTCTACTTTTCCATTCTTCCTCAAATTGGTGCCATAGTTCTTGCTCAACCTGTGCTCGAATTTCTTGTTCAAGTCTCGGAGTTAACTCAGCAATCAATGCTTCTTGGATTTCCATAGCCATCGAGTTAATTACCCTCGCCTCGGTCTCAGCGATAAGTGCAGTCCGCTCCTGCTCAGACAAACCACTGTCGATGACTTGTTTGGGTCGAGCTCGATTTACCTCGGCTACAACAATTTTCTCTATCTCTGTCATCAATTTACTTACAATCGCTAGTTCCCAGTTCTCTCTTGGGTTTGGCATACTCATTGTCGAGGTCTGATTTCGTAGGTTCTGCACGATTCTTGCACGAACTGGGTTACCAATTTCGAAATCATGCGCGCCAGATACGAATCCAACCAAGCAATCCAACCATTTATCATGATTTATTGGTGATCCACATCCCGGGCAACCGGTGAGTGAATCGTCTTCAGAAGGAGTTGCTCTGTTTGACTCACTACGCGGCCTAACTCTTCTTTTGGTTGGAGCAGATACATCATCAATGTCGAATGATATACTCGTTCCAAACGTCCCTTTTCTTGCGTTACTCCCCAACTCTCGCCCCATCTTTTTCAATAATTTCTCTGCCCCGGCTAATAAAACCCTTTTCCCGACAAAAATCTAATTTTGATAGATTAAATAGGACTTTGATAGCGCGCAGCGATGATATTGATACTATCCTGCAGATTTTTACTATTGACAAACTCAATGTCTATCTCAGGTTGGTTATCTGCCTCAATTAGTTGAATCATATTATTAGCAACTCGGGAGATTTCATCAACAATCGTTATCGATGCCATTTTTGCTGATCTCGACATCGGATTTAAGTCAACAACAATTACAGTTTTGCCCATCTTAACCAACGCTTCACAACGATCACCATCTTCTAATGGTACCATAATTACATCACTTGAAAGAATGCCCATACTGCAACATTTTGCCCTTGGGCCCTCAAGATTTGGAATCCTAGCATCGGGATTCTCTCCCAAAATAGTGGTAGTTATGCCATGTTCAAGTTTTATTGCTTCCAAGTGTTTGATCAGTGCATCGATTCGTGGTTCAGTTCGATAGAATATATTGAGTTCTACCGGGCAGTTTAATGCTTGAGCAATTTCCAATAATTCCCTTCCAGCAAGGGCTGCAGTGTTCCCGTTTATTGTGATTATTGGTTGTTTCGCTGCCATCATGTGAGCAAGTGCATTTTCAGTCGCTAACATTGCACTGTCCGAGGTTTTCTCCCCTAGTAAATAATCGAATGCCTCGCCCCTACCGTGAGCTATCATGGCACTATCTGCTAGCATTCCGTTGGCAGCAGCAATTTCTAATTTGTGTCGGCTTAGTAGTGATTCGTACCTAGGATGGCTAACATCCGCAGTGAATTTTCCCATCTACTCACCCATCATCATCGAGATGTCTAAAGGAGGCACTCCGCGATTTATTGCGCTGGTCGACAAGACATCAACTCCGGATTCGAACCAATCATCCAGGCTGTCATAGGTAATATTGCCGCTTGCTTCCAGTAACGCCACATTCCTGAGTCCCATGTCGCTTAATTGAGCAGCAACATCTTTACAACGCTCAGGTCCAAAATTATCTAGCATGATAACCAACTCTGCGTCCGAATTGTGATGTGTTTGGTGCCACACAGCAGCGGCCGTGAGCGCCTCTTTCTCATTTCGCACCTCGATTTCAATAAATGATACTAATTGATCAGTTTGTTGTGATTGTATCAATTGAGCAATTTTCTGATCATTGGTCAGGCTTGAATCATCCATGGCAGCTAGATCATTCTCCTTTATCATCAAAGCATCTTCTCGGGTTAACCTATGTGTTAATCCACCACCCAAATGAACAGCCCACTTGTCAAGTAAGCCCCAAGTGGTTTTTCGCGTACATGCTACCTGTCTCGCTGCTTTACTTGCCCATCTTCTCGTCTCAGTAGCAATGCCAGAGAGGTGACCAAGAATGTTGAGGATACTTCGTTCAAACAACAAGATACTGTCTTTGCAACCACTTAGATTGGCAATTTCTTCACCGTTTGCTACTTTTTTTCCATCCGAAGCCCGCCAGTTTACCTGTATTGTTGGAGCCCAAATTTGCAGCAAGTGGTCAACCATTGCCGTACCAGCAACAATACCATCGCCTTTGGCGACAATAGTCGCATCGATTCTGTCGCTCGAACCGAAGGCTGGGCTATCAATACCGTCATCAGCAAGAATTGCCGTCACCCACCGGTCCATGCTTGAGAGTAACATTCTGCTAACGCCTTCTTCTGCAGTCCACAGCAAATGTCCTCTATCATGAGGTAGCTTTGTTGTATCGGCCATGTTTATCCTAAGAATCACTTGATTTTCAATTACACCCATGGTTTTACTTGACAATTTTGTCAAATAATGATATATTTCAAATCAATTGAATTGATGGCAATGCTATGGAGAAAGAGTATGTGTCACATGTTGGTGGACACATAACGCTCTTTTTTACCGTTGAAAAAGAAGGTCGACTATTTCGTAATCAGGGCAGTAGGGGCGTTGGCATCAATATAGAGCATGGTGTTCGAGTAAAATTATCAGTCAAAGACGTTGCTGGTGATGCCAGTGACAGCAGTATCACCATCAAGAATGAACATAACCATGAGATGCCAGATTCTGATGGTTTCTACCGTGAACTACTGGATGATTTGGTGTTTGCTAGGTTGTTGGATAAATCTCCATCATTCAATATCTCAATTAATCTTGAACTGCCGACAAGCCAGGGATTTGCCATGTCAGCAGCAGGCCTTATCGCCGTTGCTCTAGCATGTAGGCAGTACTCAAATCGGGGCACTAAGGACCAATACTTTCGTATATGTCACAGGATAGAGCGCCAGAACGGTTCTGGATTGGGTGATGTTCTTGGAATCTATGCTGGTGGCATAGAAATAAGATTACAGCCAGGTGCACCAGGTGCGTCTGGCAGAAGCCTCGGATTCAAGTGTAAACAACCTATTGTTTTGGTATGGCAGCCAGGAGAATCACGTCACACTGCGAAATACATCGATGACGAAGTCTGGCAGAGTAAAATTTCTAGTGCAGGTCACAGGGCGCTAAATGCCGTAAAATCTGGGCCCTGGGACCATTCTAGATGGGATGATATATTGGAGCAATCAAGCAAATTTTGCCAGGACTCCGAATTGGCATCGGAGCCCGAAAGGCGTGACTTTCTCGATAAAGTGATGAACATTGTGCGGTCTGTTGATCTTCAATCAGAGGTGCGAATCAGGCTCTGTATGCTCGGTACTTCTTGTGTAATCCTTCCGAGAAAGCTTGACCGAATGTTATCTAATGAAGAATCATCTCTTCTTGAATCACGATTTATTGAACAAGGGCTAGCATCCCTAGTTACGGGAATAGATTACCAAGGTTAAGCCATACGCGTTAGGTCAAGGACACCAGCATCCAACATCAAACAGCCCGGGATGAAAAGATTCTCACTGAAGCCGTGACGATACACCACAGCACCACTACCCCATTCATCGATATAGCGCGACATTTGCTTTGACATTTTTTTCCTCTGAAAAGATACGTCTGCTCCGTAGAAATGTTTTGCATCTATCCAAGCAACCGGTTGACCATTGATTTCAACGTGATCCAAAAACAGAATGTCTGGCGTGTTAATCGGCCGACCGTGCACCAAACGTTGTTCTGAAACCATTTCATTCTGGCGTCTTATTTTCACTCCACGGGATTCAAACCAATCAGCTAGTACCTCTTCGAATAAATCTGCCCTAGTGTGGGTTTCTGACTGGTCAACATTTGAAACTCTATCTGCGGCTTCTGCCTTCTCAAATTCTTCACGTTCTCGTTTTTTCATCTTTGTTGGGTCGCGCAGACATTCCTTGATTCTTGATTTTGACCACCGTTTTTCGGTGAGTATGATACGGAATATGTTCATTGGTGGGAAGTCAAATCGTCTCGATAAATCAACCACGCTCACGCCCTCATTATACAATCTTAAGAGCGCTTTAGCCCTTGATTTCAGCCGACCGTGACTATAAACGGTCTTTTGTTGTAACAGGGCCGATCTAAGCGATAACGCTTGGTCCAATGTCATATTTTTGTCATCAACAAATGCAGCTATTTCATCGACTCTACTATCCTCAAGCCAGCCAAATTCGCCCTTTCTGATAACGAATTTTGCTAGGATTTCCTCATCCTTGAGTGGGACTGGATTGGTTTGCCATACAAAGGAATGATTGTTTGGCGTTGAAATGTTCTCAGGGAAGCCCATTGGTTTGTTGGGTCTATCGAATCTTTCGTTAGCTCTAGTTTCAACTTCATCGATGTATGTCTTACTTCTTTCCAGCAAGACCGACTTTTTGGTATTTCCATAGCGTTTTGGTTTTTGACGATTCTGTGACCGTGATTTTTTGCGTGGTTTTTCAGTTGTCACAATTAATTCTCGATAGTGACCATCTTTGAACTATCGCCTATTTGGCTGAGGTTTTCCGGCTTTCGGACTCAGAGGATAGATAACCGACAATCCCATTTTTAGTTAGGTCTTGATAGATTTGTTTGACGATTTGCCGAGCCGTTTTATTTCCAAAACCAAGCAGTTTGCTTAGCCTTGTAACTTCCCACCAAGCAGATACCTCAACGCCACCACCGATACCGTAGACAATCGTTATATCTACCAATAATTGTTTGATTGCCAACCCTGAAGTTCGACCATTAATGGTCTGACCGTGCCACTGTAATACTAATTGACAAAACTTAGGATTCACTCCATGCACAATTGTGTTGATTGACCACATATCCTCAATTAGTTGTTGAGCAACAACCCGGTGTAGGTCAATCCGTTGATTTGCTGAAAGTAGACCATGATTCTCTGATAATATTCTACTAGCAAACTGGTTCCACATCGGCCACAAGTCAAGGTTCAACAGATTGCTTTGTAGATGTGATAATTGTGAATCTGGGATTTCCTTTCTTAGCACTATTTTTGGTTGCTGCATAATTATCACATTCACGCAAAGACGATGCTTGGACTCAGCGGTAAAGCTGAGTTTTCCCGACCATCATCTCCGGAATAATTTTCGGCACTGACAACAACAACTTCGACTAAATCTAGCTCCTTGGCAATAAATTTGGCCCGTTCATCAAGGACCTCAAGCTCATCTATCTCGTCTAATATCAGGGATTTGGATTTATCATCCCACTTGAAGATTTGAGACAACATGCGCTTATTCCAGTAACCCAGTATCTCACCTTTGTTGGATTCATTAACGAAATCGAGTTCTTTCAGTATCTGGATAAATTGTTTTACATTACCACCATCGTTTAGATAGGTGATTGCCGCTCTCGACAATTGATTTTTCCATTCTGGTGAAACGATTAAGGTCAATACTTGGGCGTCGCCTCCAAGGTGTTTTTGGGCAATAGTTTTGACTTTCCGAGCATTTTCCAGAACGTTACGCATCATGAATTCATAATCCAGTAGATGCTCTTCGTCAGGCGTGAGCGACTCTACTGGCTTCATTTCTGATGCTGAAACTAGATCTTGCCAACCCAAGCACCGCCCCCATTCCTCGGCGAGGTGAGGAGTAGAGACTGAAATTAAATAAGTCCAAGACTCGAGAATTGTCTTACCGATGGATGAGTTATTTCCACCCCTTCTTGTATACCAATTGATGTCTTTTATCAATTCATAATGAGAAATTTCGACCGCCCTTCTGAGGTCATAATTATCCATTGCTTCAGTGAATTCAGCAACTCTTTGCTTCAATCTAGCAATCAACCAGTCGTCGATACTTGAGGTGTCGCTGCCCCAGTTTAGTATTGTTTCAGGAATGGTTCTCAATTGCAACATTACGCGATAATTAGCTTCCAAGGCAGTATCTGACCAATCCATCCCAGCAGTCGGGTTGGCAGCAAATAGAATGAACAGACGTACGGTGTCGGCGCCATATTTCTCAATCATCTCCTCCGGGGAGACAGTATTACCCAGCGACTTGCTCATCTTGGCTGATCTCATGCCCAGAGAATCACCGCACTGCGGGCAGGGCATACCAACATGATCGACACTCAGCGTTATGGCACAAGACTCGCACCATGGTGCAGATTTGTTGACCATTCCTTGGCAGAGTAATTCATTAAACGGCTCGTCGACACTGTGCAACCCTAAATCGCGCAGTGCTTTCGTCCAAAAACGGGCGTAGATTAGGTGCATTTGCGCATGTTCAATACCACCACAGTAAAAATCAACATTCATCCAGTGATCAGCTAACTCTTTGGAGAAACACTCATTGTTGTTAGTTGCATCAGTATATCTCAGGAAATACCATGATGAATCAACGAATGTGTCCATTGTATCAGTTTCTCTACGGGCATCCTTGCCACATTTTGGACACTTCACGTGAATGAATTCATGCGAGGTTTCCAAAGGATTACCTTGTCCAAACACAACATCACGCGGTAATTCAACCGGTAAGTCTTGCTCTGGAACTGGGACTGCACCGCATTCATCGCAATGGATAATTGGTATTGGAGTGCCCCAGTAGCGTTGTCTTGATATTAGCCATGGACGGATTTTCCAATTGAGTTTCCTTTCACCCTTTCCTAAGGCAACTAACTCGTCAATGACTGCGCTAATTGCGACCTCACCATACAACCCGTCAAATTTCTCACTACCGCTGTTTACCATCCACCCGTATTCAGTTTCTGCTTTAGTCAGACCAGCATTATGATCGCCGTTCTCAGTCATTACCAGAGCTCGTCGAATCGGGATAGAAAATTTTTGTGCGAAATCAAAATCTCGCTCATCATGTGCAGGAACAGCCATTACTGCTCCAGTTCCGTAAGAAGCAATGACGAAGTTACCGCTCCAAATGGGGATTTTTTCACCGGTTAGCGGATGAATCGCATTTCTTCCAAGTGGAACACCTTGTTTTTTGTTCATGTTCTTTATTCGGTCAAACTCAGCCATTACGGATACTTCATCGTGTAGTTGTTGCCATGCACTCTCATAATCTGTTCCTGTAACCAGTTTTTCTGCTAGGGGATGTTCTGGTGCAAGGGTAATGAAGGTGGCGCCAAATAATGTATCCGGGCGCGTCGTGAAGACGGTAATCGTTTGGTCTGAATCTTCAATTTCAAAGGTGATTTCAGCGCCTTCAGAGCGTCCTAACCAGTCTTTTTGCATTGCTGCAACATTTTCTGGAAATTCAATTGCAGCTAAACCGTCGACTAATTCTTGAGCGTATTTTGGTATATCTAAGAACCATTGGCTCATTTCTTTCTGTATCACAGGACCGTTGCATCGCCAACATCTCCCAGCCTTGACCTGCTCGTTAGCGAGTACTGTATTACATGGCGTACACCAGTTTACTGGTGCGAACTCTTGGAAAGCCAGACCATTTTCGAAGAATTTGGTAAAGAACCACTGATTCCATTTGTAATAATTTGGATCGTGACTTTTGACCATTCGATCCCAATCATAAGAGAATCCCATTCTCTTGATTTGTTTGGTGATTGAAGCCATATTGCGCTCTGTAATATCGTGCGGATGGCCGCCTTCTTTTATTGCGGCATTTTCCGCTGGCATCCCGAATGAATCAAAACCCATGGGATAGAGCACATCGAACCCCATCATTCTCTTATACCGTGCTACTGCATCACCAATCGAATAGTTTCTCACGTGTCCCATATGCATTTTACCAGAGGGGTAAGGATACATTTCTAAGCAATAAAATGATGGTTTGTTGTCAGATACTTGTGCGACAAAAATGCGCTCATCAGCCCAGCGCTGTTGCCAATAATCCTCATCAACACTTTGGATGCTATAAGTCAAATCACCACCTCCCAGCCGCTACAAATGCGCCGACTATCAGTTGCCATTTCAAACCCACTATTCAAGAACCGTATTTATCTAGGATTTTCATGGCACGGCGAATCGAGGTGAAAACTCCGTCAAGAATTGATTTGGCCGGTGGCTGGACCGACGTACCGACATATTGTGAGAGGATCACTGGTGAAGTTGTGAACATTGCAATTAACCAATATGTCAGGTGCGTGATGGAGATTGATGATCAACGGAAGATTTCACTTTCATACACTACAGACATGCCTACTGGTTCTGGTTTGGGGACCAGCGGTGCAATGAATGTGGGATTTATTTCAACAATTGCTGACCAATCACAATTACCGCTTGAAACCGCCGAAATTGCCTATCAATTTGAAGCTCTGTTGGGAAATACTGGGGGCCGTCAAGATCAGTGGGCCAGTGCCTTGGGTGGAATCAATCATTTGACGTTTAGTGGTGAGGCAGTGTCAGTTAAACCACTCAAAGTTTCAGGCGAATTTGCTGATTGGCTTGAACAACACATGATGCTCTTCAACAGTCATATAACTCATGTATCTGGTGAACTTCACAAAACCGTTTGGCAGCGTTATCTTGCTGGTGATCAGGAGATTGTTAATGGTCTTAACACGATAAGGGAGGCAGGATTATTGATGGCTAAAGGAATCGCTGAAGAGTCAATAGCGGATGTTATAGATGCAATGAGATTAAATTCGGCGGGCGTCGATGTCCTTGGCTTAGAATTACACCAACCATTTCGAGATTTATTAGACCAGCAGATAGCAGCCGGTACGGTAAGGGCTTGGAAAGCAATGGGCGCTGGCGGTGGCGGGGTTGTTGGAGTAATAATTGCAGATACCCAGTATACTGCTAGATTGATTCACGAATTAACAACACATGGTTGGTCACATATGCCTTGGCGAATAGATTATGATGGAGTTGTAAGGACCGAAACTAATCTTTGACTTTTAGATACTCAATATCAGTTTCTAGCAAAAATATTGCCTCTTTTGTCAATTTGTAGCGATTTTTTATCCCCATTTTTCGTTTTTCTACCAAACCGTATTTCTGTAGGGTCCGCAGGTGATGAGAGATTAGCTGTTGACTCTTTGCCAATTTTTTTGCCAATTCAGCCTGTGTAGGGAACTCACCCAACTGGTGTTCATCATCTAGCATGGTCAAAATTTTACCTTGTAAGCTATTGGGGTCTGGGGAAAGCGGTGGAACCGGTAAATCTTCAGGATTCATACCAGGATACAGGGAGTTGTTGAGCGGATAATAACGAACAAATCTGCCATCATTGATACGCCAAATCAACTCCTGATTTTCTAGTAGTCTTAGATGATGAGTTATTTGCCCATTGCTCATATTTAACGCGGCCATGAGGGCCCTAAAGTGACATCCTGGATTGGCGGTTAGATAACCGATTAACCGTCCCCTCTGGAATCGTCCATCTGAGGTTTCATGGGTTTTCCCAACTAATCCAAGCATCCACAAACTAGCTGACGTTAATGGTATTCGAAGGCTCTCCGTGTTGGACACAAATAATAACAAACTGATCAGAATAGAAGAACTAGTCACTCCATACAATGCAATTTCAGTGATTGTTATGGTTTCGTCATCCACTTCTTGTGGAGGTATCACTGGTGCGGTTTTGGCATTAGGGTCTTCATCTACGAAGATCTCGGTAATGCTAATCATTGGGAGCCCAAACTGTGAACAGAAGCTGTCATCTTGTTGATTCTCTGTAACGAGATACTCACCATACCAAGACTCTTTTGGTGTCCAACCAGAGTCATGGTTTCCGTCTTGAAGGATATAAGCAGAGTTGGGCGCACTTATCATCCAACATTGTTCATCATCTAAGGCAATTGCATTCCAAATACCAGAGATTTGGTATGTCAACTTTGGATTAACCGCCATTTGTCCAGATACGAGGTATATGTCTTCCGAGTAAATTGAGGTATATTCGAAGCTTACTTTATGAGTCACTGCGATGTATTCACTACTGATTAACTCGTTGGGGATGTCTACTTTCTGATGAATCTCATAGATGCCATTTGGCGGGGTAAAGAAATTTCCGCTGTTGTAATCGCAAAACTCGTTTTGTAGGATTTCATCATTCACATCTAGCATAACAATATCGACAACCAAAGTGCAATTTGAAAATACTCTCAAATTCTTATCTGTGGTGATTTTTACTGTGGTGTAGAGTGAATTTTCAGCAACTTGGTTGTCTAGGTCTATATGCAGGTTGTTGTCATTGCACTTGCTTGAATCATTGGGAATATTCTGGAAAAAATCGGCCTTGGAAAACTGTTTACCTTCAAGAACAATTGTGTATTTACCAAAGTCTACTAAGCAACTATCTTCATTCAACAGTGTCCAATCATAGATATTCACACGATTGACATCAGGAGAAATTTCAACCGCTTGTGTTGCGACCTGACAAAAATCAATCACTTCAGAGTGGTGAACTTCACCGTAATCGTTGACGATTAGAAGATTTAGGTCACAGTCGTTTACCATTAAATTGGTATCTATGTGATAGTCTGCCATTATTGAGAGATGTGGATTAGAATCTGTTTCTGTTAATTGATAAGTAATCTGATGTATATCTGGCTTTACTTCGTTCTCATCATCTGTCTGCTCCACGGACGTAGTTGGAGTGATGGAATTTAGTTGATGAAATTGGCTACCTCCAGTAAGATAGAGGTTGAAGCCATCCGATGAATCTAACCATGTTTGGTCGACTATGTGATTACCAACATACATATTCTCGTAGGGGTGAAGCACTTGAATATCATTGATGCAGCTGTCAAAGATTTCACGATTATGGCCGCTCTCAATAACAATATTACAGTCAAGACCGGTCAAATCAACTTTGTTGTCAGTTGGGTTGTGAATGAACAATTGAATCAACTCTGCATTTGCATCATCACTTGATATGTCTACTGTGTTGTAAGTTAGCTCGATGCTATTTGGTATTGTGCTGTTTCCAAAATACTGCAAGATATGGGTGTCACTGATTTTTTCGATGCTGTGAGAAACCACAATTAGGTAGGAGCCGCTTGGTATTTCTTGTCCATTGCTATCAGTGAAATCCCATGCTTGACGCATCAATTCTACTCGCTCTCCCTGGTTGATTTCAAGTGCTTGAATTTGATTTCTGCAGTTATCTTTCGATGAGAAAATAAGTGAGTTATCGGCTTTGAAAACATCAAATGTGTAATCACATGAAGGATTATTATCAATTTGTGTGGTTGAAGACGGATTATATAATTCCGGTTCCAAGGCTAACTCGTCGCCTGAAATGTAATAATCACCCAGGAGGTTTAACTCAATCTTGACATCGATATTGTCAACTGTTTCAGCATTGGAATTCGGAATTGCAGAAAAAATAACAATCCCGGCGAGCAAGGCAATTAGCAATCTGCTCTTTCCCGCCATGGTTGACAGTATAACTTATCATTTGAAAGGGCAGCGGTCGATTAGAGCATTTAGTTGTGGTGTGTTGGCTTGCCAGATTTAATCTTGGAAACAGAACAAATATTGCTGTACCAGCAGCAGTTAGGTGAATGGGATAATCTCAATCATCTGATTATTTGCAAATCTACTAATCAGGCTTGTATTATTGACCCATTTGACGGGAAATATTGGCTAGATTTCTGCCAAGCACTGAAGGTAGAAATTACTGAGATATGGCTTACTCACACCCATTGGGACCACATTAAAGGGGTGGAAGAATTGTTTCACGCAAGCGCGAATCAGCCAATACTTAGGTGCCATATTTTGGAGCAACAGCGTGGGTATGAATCAACTCGGGCAACCTGGTGGAATCACCATCCGTTATCATCTGTAACAGAAAAGTTCGGGGCGATAGAGTTCACGATCCATTGCACTCCGGGGCATTCCCCGGGTCATGTGACAATAATCGGAGCAGGTATTATCATCACTGGTGATTGTTTATTCCTTTACAGCTGCGGTCGAACGGATTTATTTGGTGGAGATCAGGAAACTCAACGCCAATCAGTAGTTTATCTGAATGATATTTTTAAGACCACACCTATGGAATCACTGATTCTGCCCGGTCACCAGTATGAACTGGAAGATGGCCATATCCCGACTAAGCTAAAACTTGACGTGTTTTTAGCGGAAAATTTAGCGATACAGTCTGCGCACGATACCGCTTTATGGAACAGTTTACCGTTTTTATCCTTTGATGACAGTATGGCAGAACAAGCTCGCAGGCAAAAAGCTCAGCAATCATAGGATGTCATCTAAGTCAAACATCTTGGGTATCGCAGCGTCTTTTTCTTGTTGCTGCTGAATTTCATATTGCTTCCATTGCGGCAATTCAGCCGCGTCATCACCAACCCAGCCAAGCGCTCTTGCCTCATCTAACTGGCCGTTGGTTACATAGTAGTCAATCCACGCTGTGCGACGTTCGTCCTCTTCTGAGAAGGCTGAATTAACCATTGCTTCATCCAACTTTTCTTGCCGAGCTTTGTTCCTTGCCATCGTTTTGGAAAATTGTGCGACAATGATTACTGAGAGCAAAACGACTATAGCAATACCTAGGTAGATTAGAGTTGGTTCACTCCCACCGGCGGATGAATCAATAGCGACTTCATCGTCTTGCTGTGGCTCGGTAACTTTGCATACCACCGAACCTATTCTTCCCTCAAAAATATCTGGATCGTAAGGACACGGGTCGGAAGTATCGCTTGTTCCATCACCATCATAATCAAAGCATCCAAACACATCGCGGTAGGAACTTCCTGGGGTTTTCTGACAATCGTCTGGCTGATAAGCCCCACTGGTGAAGTTATCTCCATAACCGTCGCCGTCAAGATCATTCCATTGGGTAACCTCGAGAGGGAAATCATCGCTTAGATTGTCACCTTTACCATCACCATCCTGATCGCTCCACTCATCGGGCATCAGAGGAAAAGCATCGCCTCTCTGCTCTCTTATCTCTAGGATTCTTTCGGGATTATCAGCATCCTCAATGAAAGTTATTGTCCAAAGATAATTGTCACCGTAACCATCGCCATCGGTATCCGCCCACTGTTCTCCGTCTTCCGGGAATTCGTCATCAACGTCAGCCCAACCGTCATTATCTGAATCTACGCATCCATATCGGTTATTCTCACTGGAGGTACCAAATGTTGCTGGACAGTCGTCTCCGCCGGGTTTGTCGACTTCATCTCCGTAGCCGTCTCCGTCACTATCAGACCACTGCAGCGGATTTTGCGGAAATGCATCTTCAGGGTCGACGAACCCGTCACCGTCGGTATCGGGACAACCCCTAGAAATTGGATTGGCAGAATTACCGGCTTGGGTTGGGCAAATATCGCCGTTTATTGCGCCCGTTCCATTATTATCACCATAACCGTCACCGTCAAAATCTGACCATTGGGTCGGATCGAATTTGAATGCATCACCATTGTTGCCTGCGGCGTTATCACCATAACCATCGCCATCGGTATCTTTGCACTGTGTAGGGTCATCAGGGAAAACGTCTGGATTGTTGCCAGATTGGTTATCACCACCGCATTCGAGGGAGTCACCATCCCTATTCTCCCATTGCGTGTCATCATTGGGGAAAGGATCTCCTTGGTCTGAATAACCGTCCCCATCAGTGTCCAGACAACCAACTCGGTCGATGGTTGATGAACCAGCTTCATCAGGGCACTCGTCTGGCATGTTGCCATCTTGGTTGTCGCCGAAACCATCTCCATCACGGTCGCACCATTGTGTTGGATCAAGAGGTAATCCATCTGCTTGACAATAACCCGTCGAGGAAACTGCACCCCAATTTGCTGTCGGGTCAGAGTAGGTATCACCGTCAGTGTCAGGACAACCATACCTGTCGGCGGTAGAATTACCGTATACGAACGGACAGGCATCAGCGTCATCACCAATTTGATTGTCGCCCCACCAGTCACCGTCAGTGTCTAGCCACTGATAATGATTGATTGGGAACTGGTCGATTTCCGTGGCACCGCTTACTAAAACGCCTGGCCAAGTAGATTCTCTAAACTCATCCCAAGACTCATTCGCATAATTGTCTCCCCAGCCATCGCTATCCGAATCATTCCATTGTGTTGGATTGTTGGGAAATGCATCACCGCGTTGGTTGATATGATAGAATGTATTGACGACTTCAAAGTAATACTGGTCACCATAGCCGTCGCCGTCGCTATCTGCCCATTGTTCTGGGTCGTCTGGTGCCCAATCCCCATCATCGGACCATCCATCACCATCGCGGTCTGGGCAGCCGTAACGATCTGCAGTCGAAGTGCCAAATTGGTTAATGCAGGCATCGGGTGTTGTTGCCGGATCGGGGTTATCGCCAAAACCATCACCATCAGTGTCATCCCACTGACTGCCATCGGTAGGGAACGCATCCACTACGCCATCGCCTTGATCTGTTGTGTTGTAACCGTCATTATCCTCGTCGACATCGGCAACCCAGAAGTAGACGCCTTCGTCGTTTCTGGTGTGTGAGGTGACAATCTTGCTACCATCAGGGTGCCAAGAAACCCCGTCTATTTGGCCGCACTGGTTATTATTTTGTCCACAGTTATTCGGCCTTGGTCCCGAAAAGGTATCGACCAGTAAGCCGGTATCGGTTTCGTATATTTTTGCTGTTGCTCCATCACCAAGATACCAATACATGCCGATGACAAATTTTGAACCATCTGGTGAAAAATCAGCCGATGAACACGAGGTTGTAGTTGGCACTTCCCATATGATTGGCCACGAGTTGCCATCGTACTCGTGCACCTGTACTCTGGCACCATTCGACTCATAAGCTCCGCACATAACGATGTAGTTCCCATCTGGGGACCAAGTAATAGCATTCACAGAATCGGGTGGAGTAGAAATGGCTGCGACGGTATTTCCAGTACTTATTTCCGAAATATACCAGTCTCCTTCACTGCCAACGGCGATGAAATTACCATCTGGTGAAAATGCGGTGTCATAGAATCTATCTTCCCCTCCAGGATTTATTCCTGAGCTGAAGAAGTTGCCAGTTGTGACATCGATAAAGGCAACTATGCCATTGGTACCTGAACCAGTATTATCCCTTGCAATTGAAACTGCAAGTAAGTCGCTATCAGGCGAAAATTCTAGGTCATAAACGCGTTCATTACTTCCGACATTAACCGATATTGCACCGTATAAATTTGTCATGGTGTTAGCATCAAATATATGCACAGTATCATCATTTACACCAGCAGCAACGTAGTTGCTGTCAGGTGAGTATGCCACTGCGTGAACATCCGAGCCCATATTTGCTGAGCGTAGGTTGACGAAGGTTGATGAATTCCATGTGCGAATGAAATTATCATCAGAGCCGGTGACTAATGAGTATCCATCTCCGGAATACTCAACATCATTGTAATCCTCATTAGAGTTCAGTATTTGCTCAGTTTCAAAATTAGGGTTGGGTGTTGTCCATGGGTCATTGATATCTGAAGTCCCATCATTATCGGAATCAGGACAGCCAGTTCTGTCAACGGTTGACGAACCTGATGACCAAATACAGTCATCCGTTGCGTCACTTATCCCATCGCCGTCTGAATCAGCTGAGACAGCGATAGGCATAATTGACAAAACTAACAAGGCAACGACTGCAATAACCGCCCCTCGAGAATCCATGACTTCCGATTACTGTCATAATAAAGGTATTATGGTTAAATTGCTCTTTTATCTGTTAAGCAGTTTGCCAAAATCGCTTATTATAGAAAAATCTCGGAAGCCTGTGAGCGCAGGCATTTCGAAGGTCAATGTTCCGGTCCAAGATCGCGTTATGCTACACTTGTCTGAAAATGACGATCAGGCAGATCGATATCTTGTCGGACCAGAACTCACTCGACCTGGTATTGCTGAATCTTGTGCGTTACATCCTCCCAATGTTAGTAGAACTATGCGTGCCTTACTCAAGAAAAATTTGGTGTCTGAGCATACCCGTAATGTTAAGGGCGACAATCGTCGTCAGAAAACCTGGCAATTAACTGAGGCGGGACGGGAGTTAGTCAATAGTGTTAGGAAGAAACTGTCAGGTGTAATGGTTGTAGTTCGTGACAATAATGGTGACTTATTGGAATTGGAGGCATCTGAAGTGGCTTCAAGACTTGATGCCAATATTTCACTATTACAAGTTCTGATGCATGCTCAGCATGAGGGTGTTCTGACCTACGGGGACATAAGATTTGGTGCGATTACCAAACGCAAGGAAACCGCAATAGCAAACCCCCCGGGTCGCCTAAAAGCGTTAACAGGAGTACATGCAACTTACAATAATCAGCCACCTCAAACTCGCGTAGTTCATGGACGGAATCAGCAAATTGCGCTCCTTGATGATTGGTTCGGTCAGCGAAAACCCTGCATGGTGGTTCACGGTATCGCAGGTATCGGGAAATCAACACTTGTTGCACACTGGTTAAACCAACAAATGTCGACTACACCCAACCTATCCGTCTGCTGGTATCCTTGCCAGCCTTGGGACACGTCACTTGGTATTGCTACAAGTCTGCTTCATCGCTTTGGCATCGATGAGTCTCACGACCCGTATAACTTGATAGAAACACTCCCGCTGAACCCCGGAGGACAAGTTGATGTTGACATGCTGAGAAGGCGATTACTAGCCTATCTCACAGATGCTGGAACAATTCGTGAGCGATTCAAAAGTGATTATGGAGGCCCCCCTCCTTATTGGTTGATAGTACTAGATGACGTGCATCACATAGAGGAACAATCAGCAAAACTACTCGGGGCAATTCTCCAGATATCGCAGAACTCGCCTTTAAGAATAATTATGATTTCTCGTAAGCGTCCCGCAATTTACGATCGACGCGACGTCCACACCAGAGATTTGGTCTCTGAGTTGTCACTGAAAGGTCTAACAAGGTACGAATTAGAGACTTGGCTTGAGGAATTAGAAATCTCAAGTGACGTCGAATCAATATATCAGAAAACTGGTGGCCACCCATTAGCTTTGGAACTTTTCGAGTTATATGGTCAATCACTCCACGTCGACTGGTTACAGTTTATTGACGATGAAGTATTATTCAAACTACCAAAGGACGAGCAGAAGTTGCTATCTGAGTTGGCGCAAAGTAGTATTCCTCTTCCGTGGAAAGAGTTAGCAGAGCGGGCATCTTGGTCCGGTGCGCCGCCTAAATCACTGATTTCTTACGGGATATTGATTGAACTAGAAGAAGGGATGTGGCTTCATGAAGCGCTTAGGGAGCGATTACTGAGGGCTGTAGGTTAGGTTCAGAAATCGTCAGCACCCATGTGCTGGTCAATCCAATTTAGCAGTGCTGGTTTTGGCATTGCTCCGCTTTGTTTGCCCACTAGGTTACCATTGTGATATAGGAATAGCGCCGGAATTCCTCGGACTCCTAACTTGCCAGCGTTGGCAGGATTTGAATCGGTGTCAACCTTGGCAATCAGGATTTCTCGCTCGTTTGCGACTTGCTCTAAAACGGGGGCAAGAGCCTTGCATGGACCACACCATGGTGCCCAAAAGTCTACCAAAACCCACTCACTATCCTTGACAGAATTCTCATACTCAGCATCGCTTATAGAACGAACTTCACCCATGTGCTCACTGATAATCCCTGACACAGGGGTATTATGATACTTTGTGCGGCAAATAATACAATTTTGAACAAAATGCTCTTGAGAATCAACTGCTTGGCGAACATTGTTCTGCTATGATTATTGCGCCCAGTATCCTAACCGCCGACCTGTCAAATTTGGGCGAGTCATGTAAAGAAGCGATAGACGCAGGCCTTGACCGACTTCATCTCGATGTGATGGATGGCAATTTTGTCCCTAACATGACTTTTGGTCCACCAGTAATCAAGTCTCTTAGGGAATTTTTCCCGTCAGATGTGATATTTGATGCTCACTTGATGATTAACAATGCGGAAGCATGCTACATGGACTACATTCATGCTGGCTGTGATCACATTTCCGTTCATGTTGAAGCAGTTGTCCATTTACATCGATTGGTTACAGCCATCAAAGATGCGGGTGCAACAGTCGGAGTTGTTCTAAATCCTGCAACACCACTGGAATCAATCGTTGAAGTATTACCAGAAATCGACCTAGTATTGATAATGAGCGTAAATCCAGGTTTTGGTGGGCAGTCGTTCATTTCGTCTGTCGAACATAAAGTCAGACGATTAAAACAGTTGATTGATCAGCAGGTTGCTGCTGGAGGGAAATCAGTTCAAATTCAAATTGATGGGGGAATCAAAGCACACAATATCGCTATGGTCGGTGAATGGGGAGTCACTAACTGCGTTGTTGGTTCGGGCCTGTTCAACGATCGTGCAAGCGTGAAAGAGAATTTACAAATTCTTCATACAGCCCTTGAAGTATAACACAGCGATGGTGGCAATGTGCGCATTCTCGTTGTGTCCTTGTTGTATCCTATTCCAACCAATGTTGCGCGTGGTACCTTTGTCAGTGACAATGTCGAATTATTGCGGTCCTTCGGTCATGAAGTAAAAGTTGTAAATCCACTACCTAGGATGCTCAAGTATCAAGAGACACGGAGATCGACATTGACTGGCGTCGCCAAGGCGCCAATACATTTTGACCATGGGGGAGTTGCGGTCTTTGCTCCAAGATTTTGGGGCTTGCCGGGTAATCCATATCCTTCACTTACGCTGCGTAGTATGAGAAAATTAGTGAAGAAGACCACCATTTGGCTCGGAGATTGGCAACCTGATGTGATTGTTTGTCATACAATTTGGCCGGTGGCAGAGTTAGCCAGCCGCCTAGCGAAGCAGTGGAAAGTCCCATGGTTGTCAGTTGTCCACGGTCATGACTTTGATGTTGGTTTGCTAAATCCTAATACCTATAATCAAATCCTCCGCTTGGCAAAAGATTCGAGCCAATTAGTTAGTGTGTCGCCGCGTTTAGATGAGATTGCGCAATCACACGGTGTGAAAAAGCACGATGTTATTAGATGCCCTACCGCAGTAGATGAAGAATGGCTTACTGCACCCAAGGGGTGGCGAGGACGCTGGCGAAAAGATAAGCTTGACATTTTGTTCCCTGCCGACCCAAGGCGGCCGGAGAAAAATCACTATCTTGCCCTTCAAGCAGGGGAAGTATTGGAAACACGCGGCTGGGTGGTTGGTATTACTACCCTCAGACAACAGCCGCGTAGTATTGTCTGGGATCGCATGCTGGTTGCCGATGCTACTATAATCACCTCGACTAGAGAGTCTGGACCACTAGTGGCGCGTGAGTCGCTTGCTTGTGGCACTCCTGTAGTTTCGGTAAAAGTTGGTGATGTAACAGAATATTTACCAGAATTTTGCGTTGTTGAAAATTATGATGCAGTAGAATTGGCCGACGCTATTGAACTGGCTCTGCAGAACGATTGGCATGATGGTTTTTCAACTCCAGAACACTATTCATTAGACTACATCAAGAATCAGTGGCAATCAATGCTCGCCAACCTCGTGGAGTAAACAGGAATAATATCAAGCCGGTGAGCATTAAGGTTGAATTATCCACGAAGCCAAAACAAGTGATTGATGCAAGAGCTATACAGGCGATAAATTCGGCGGCTCTTACTCTTACAATTATCCAGAGTTTAGCGAGGTGAATTGAGCAGACTAGCAAAAACGCCGAGGTTAGGGTCGAGGCCATCGCGGCACCGTAGAGTCCACTCGTGGCAGAATCCGTCATTGAACTGATTAGCAAAAACCCCATCGTCGTAGCAAAGATAACGACAACGACAATAAAGACGGTAAATTTCCATGGATTTTCGCCCGCCTGCAAAGCAGTATAACTCGGTGTTGCTAGCAGGGTTAAGCACCAACCAACAAGTAAAATCATGAATAAATCGGTTGCTGATGCGCCCAGACTGCCGTCGGTATACTGGGAAGGGAAGGCTATTGGCAGCAGAAACTGAATTAGAATTGCCCCCCCGAATAATCCGACGGGTAGCAATCCAAAGCAAAGGTCTAATGATTTTTCAATGGAGCTAAAAAACTTCTTTTTATTATGGCGACGTTGACCTAGTATTGGTAGCAAGGCAGCACGCATTGCTTGAGGTACTACTAGGCCAGCCAACCAGGCAATCTGTGCGACATGGAATAATGCAGCGGCTTCGACACCTATTGAACCCGCAACTATGAACTTTTCAATTCGAATCACATAGGGTAGTATTCCTAAAGTGATAGCAAACGGTAAGGATTCTAAAATTAATGATTTATTGTCAATCCAACAGCTGCCTAGACCCATCCAATCATCATCAGCAGAATCAGAGCGTAAAATAATGCGAGCGAAGATTAAGGCCGAAAATAATCCAACAATTGCCCCTACTAAGAATGCTAAAGCATAGAGCTCAACAATTGTACTGCCGAGAAAATAAAGTGTCAAGTAACCGGCCATAGAGACTAGTCTCTCCATCACTTTGGTCCACGCTTCAATCTTAGCAAAACCTGCAGCTCGCAGTCCAGATCGTGGGGCATAGGAAAAGATATGCGCCAAAGCGACGAGCATGCATGTCGCAGTCAATGGTAGTAATTCTTGCCAACCGTCGATGAATAAGACGACCCCGATTATCGCCAAAGCGACGAATGGTATCATACAGATTGCTTGCAAGCGATATATACGCCATATTGCCTGCCAAATTTTATTGACGGAATTCGCTCCGTCCCGCGTCAAAATAGTTGGCAATCCTAGGTCGATAATCAAGAAAGTTGTCGCAAAAACGTCAAGGGCGAGTATGAATATACCATAATCCTCAGTTATCAATGCCCGAGTTAAAACAACCTGTCCAATTAGAGCGAGGAACACGGCAACAATATCCGCGCCAATAAGCCAACTTGAGTCTCTGCCCATGTTCAACTTGCGACCGGCTTTCACAGTCACTGGCTCGGCCATAATTACGCCTCTACACTGTTCATTTGAATCATCCTCCATACCACATGTTCAAATGATGGTTTTGTGAGGCACTATCGAGGTGCGAGTGTGGTCGATGCAAGTTGGATAGAAGCGGAAGTTCTCAAAGCGGTCCCCAATGCAATTGTTGAGGTTGTTGATCTGCATGGTTCTGGTGATCATTTTCATGTGCGAGTAATCACTGAAGACTTCGAGGGAGTCAGGCCTTTACAACGTCAGAAGCAGGTATTATCTGTCATGAAACAACACATCCCACATCCGATTCACGCCTTGGATTTGAAGTGTATGACGCCAAAGCAAGCCGAGACTGCCGGCGACACTGCATTCGATCCGCACGGTGGTGGACAAGGCGTTCACATCAAGCGAATTATGAAAAATAAGGAGAAATAGAAATGGAATGGACGGAAGAAGAATTGCAAGCAATAGTTGATGAACACGATTTGGTGTTATTCATGAAAGGGACACCAAATCAGGCCCAGTGTGGTTTTTCTAATCGCGCAGCCCAAGTATTACAACAACTTGGTGAACCATTTGCAGCAGTCAATATCTTGACCGATCCTCGAGCGATTCCAGCAGTATGTGCGTGGTCCGATTTCCCAACTATGCCACAAGTATTTGTCCACGGTGAATTAATTGGCGGTTCAGATATTGCGATGGAGATGCTACAAGATGGTAGCCTTAGAGAAATGTTTGACGCTGGACGTCAGTAATCACACCGGCTTTCCCACAGCATAAGTGCGCCAGCCCGCTTGCTCGAGTGAATCTAAGTCGAGGACTCTTCGACCGTCATACAGTAGCGGCGTTCTCATTTGTTCGAGTAAACTGCCCCAATCTAACTCTACACAAGCCTTGTGAGCGGTGACTAATACAGCAATATCATAGCCTCTAGCATCATTAATTTTGGATATCACCTCAACACCCTCGGGATAATCGCCGAACTCGATGTGTGGGTCCCAAGTTCCGACTTTGATACCTTTGGACATTAACGTCTCTGCGAGCGGTTCAGCAGGGGTTTCTCTTGGGTCACCAACTTCTGCTTTGTAGGACCAACCAAGTAAGAGTACTTTCGCATCTCCAGCCGGAACTCCAGCATTATCTATCAAGTCATTTAGAATGCCAGCAACATGAATTGGCATTGAGCGATTTACTGATCTGGCTGCAGAAATAAGGCCGGCAGAAACTCCAACATCGGCCGCTCTTTGAATCATGTAATAGGGGTCTACCGGGATGCAATGGCCACCAACTCCAACTCCGGGTGTGTAGCGGTGGAAATTCCATTTTGTTGCCGCAGCAGATAAGACATCTTCAACATCTACATCCAATGCAGGTAGAATTGTGGCTAGTTCGTTTACCAAGGCAATGTTGATGTCTCGCTGAACATTTTCAATTACTTTAGCGGCTTCTGCAACCTCTAATTTGCCGACGTATTGGACATCCTCATTGGTCAATTTGCGATATAATGCAACCAATCCCTCGCCAATTTCTGGATTAGAACAACCAATTACTCTAGCGACATTTCTAACTCCATGTGCGGAATCACCTGGATTAAAACGCTCTGGACAATAAGCAATTTCGACATCGATGCCAATATTCAGTTTGAGACTCTCAATAATTGGTAACCATGTATGAGTGGTTACGCCGGGATAAACAGTAGATTCTAGAACCACAATTGTTCTACCACCTCGACTTAGTGAGCTGAAAACATCTTTGCCGGCAGCCTCAACAAATGATAAATCAGGCTTCAAGTCATTGGTAATTGGCGTAGGCACTGTAACAAGAACGACATCACAATTCGGCACAGCCTCTGCCGCAGATGAAGTAATATTCCATCTATCAGTTTTTGGCTGAGGAATAATTTTATCCACATCAGAATCCCCTGTTGGGTTTTTGCCTTGCAAAATCATGTCTACTGTCCGCTGTGAAACATCGACTCCCCAAACGGTAAAACCAGCGTCATGAAAGCCTATTGCAGTTGGTAGCCCAACATATCCAAGACCGATAACTCCGACAGTTATTTTCCTTTTTTCTATCTTAGAAGAAAACTCTGCCAGCCAGTCCATGAACTTCCGAAGAGGCCTTTGTTGATGAAATGAGGGGTTTGGCCAAGAAAGTAAAAAATTAAATGGGTATTTCTTAAAGTCATTCGATTTCGGAATGTCATGGATGAGGCCACACCGCATACTGAACCAGTGGAAGTTGGGCTGAAACCATCATTATTCAAAGCACCATTTTATACTTTAAAACAGTCATTTAACAATAAATTCCTAATTAGAAATTTAGTCAGAAGGGAACTTAGAGGCAGATACCGTAACTCCGTATTAGGCTATACTTGGACATTCATAGAGCCTTCGTTATTAGCAGTAGTGTATTATTTCTTATTTTATATGCTTGCAGGTAATCCCGACGAGTTGTATGCAGTTTGGGTGTTAGTCGGCATTATAATATGGGGTTGTTTTGGAAAATCTCTTCAGGCCACTGTTACTTCATTGACGGGGAATAAAAATACGATTCATTTGGTTTATTTTCCAAGAATTGTATTCCCGGTGACTACTGTAATTGGCAATATAGTTCTTACCTTGATGAGTTGTATTGTGGTGTTCCCTATTATTCTGATATTTGATTTACCATTTACCCATCATCTTCTATTAATCCCGATTTCTATTTTTCTAGCAGGTTTTCTGGCAATTGGATTAGGAATATTACTCGCACCGTTAAATTGTATTTATCGAGATATTGAACACTTCATTCGCTTCGTAGTTAGGGCAGGATTTTTCGTCTCACCAGTTATGTGGACATATGAGATGGCCCTTGATAGGGGAATGTTTGGTGAAGCAGCCATGTTTAATCCAATGCTTACGCCGATAACATTGGCAAGACATGGGTTAGAGGGAAAAGCGTCAACATTGCCACATGAAGTAATAATTTTTTCTGTATTATTCGGATTGATTATGTGGATAATTGGCAGTATCTTATTCGAGAAATTTGAGCGACAGGCGGTGAAGTACTTATGAAGAAATCAGTCATTATTCTAAATAATGTATCGCTTTATTTTCCAAAAGTTATCGGCTTCCTTTCTTTGGTAAGGAATTTCTTTACAAAAAAGAACACAAGATTTAATGCATTAAAGAGAGTGAATTTGGAGGTTAAATCAGGTGAAGTTTTCGGGCTAATTGGCAAAAATGGTTCAGGTAAATCGACAATATTGAGAGTAATATCTGGAATTTACCCTCCTGACGATGGTGAGTGTATGGTTGTCGGGAAAATTTCCTTATTGGCGGGGATTGGTACAGGATTTTCACCTCACCAGACAGGAGTAGAAAACGCGTTGCTTTATGGTAGCATTTTAGGTCATAATGAAAAAGCGATGACGGATAAGTTAGATGAAATCATAGAATTCAGTGAATTAGGTGATTTCATTAATCAACCAATTAGAACCTATTCTGCAGGTATGAAGGCTAGATTGGGTTTAGCGGTCGCCAGTGCCATCGAGCCAGATATTCTATTGATTGATGAAGTATTGGGCGTTGGTGACCCTCAATTTCGAGAAAAAAGTAAGAAAAGAATTCTCGATTTAGTATCTAGAACAGGTACAGTTGTTATCGTCTCACATTCATTTGGCTTGATGAAAGAAATATGTGATAGAGTTGGAGTAGTTCATAAAGGCCATTTAGTAATGATTGGTTCTCCTGAAGAAGCGATTTCAACATACTATGAATTGACGGGGGGAATATCTTGATCAGCAAAGAACCAATTTCCTTAGAAGAGGCTAAACTGAGAAATGAGCTAACAAGAATCAGAAATACCTATTCCTTCAACCTCGGTTTATTGATTACAGAGTCATTTTTTAGAAAGCCATGGAAAATTATACTTTTTCCATTATTATTCGTGAAAATGAATCTTGAATACATTAAAAATAAAGCAACCCATAAAGTAACAAACAATATAGATTACAAAAGTGCATTTAATGATAATTGTCTTTTGATTTTTGTCGCAAGTGAGGGTGGAATGGCAGCTTGTGAGAGGGCAAAAGAACTAGCAGACAACTGGTTAGAAAAATACGAGAACCATCTTGTTATTGTTACAAGTAACACGGGGCTTACTGGATTTAATATGAACAATGTTAGTTTGTACATGTTACCAGATCCCAAATCTAAAGATAATATCTCCACAAGAGAATGGAATAAAAGTTGTGAAAATACGCTTTTTAGGGCGATATATACTCATTTGCCATCAAAATTTATCTTCGACGGGCCTTATCCATATCGAGGGGTAGTAAATGCTATTGATTCAGCTAGCGGGCTCAAGTCAATTTGGATTCACTCGGAGAGAACAAATAAAGAAATTATTCAGAAAAGAGTGTCACATTTTACCGAAATTAAAAAGCTAAGTTATGTGAGTGAAGAAGCCCCTCAACATGAAATCAAGAAAAGGAATTACCATGCACTAACAAACAAGATACTCTTGGCCACAGAGTATGGTTATCATGAAACAAATAAAAAATCCCCAGGTCAAATTTTAAAGTATATTTCCAATTATGATGGTGTTGAATTAATTGGTACAAAATTTAGTGTTGGTGAAAACTATGCTGATCAATTTAGTCAATTGTTAGACAATGTGATAGATAATCCGGAGCTTGAGAGTTTACAAGCAGCAATAGTCTCAGATAACTTAGACTTAATTGCACGACTACACAGCCTAATGGTTCCAACATTGTGTATTTTACACAAAAATACATCGAGCGAGGTAAAAGATATGATTCTTAGATTGGCGAACTCAGGGAGTTTATTCGTTACTAGTTGGGACTCAAAAGAAGAAATTAAACTTTACATTGAAGCGTTATTGAATAGAGAATGGAATTTGGCTATTTCACAAAGAGGTTCAATTAAGTCTACTTATGATTATTTGACAGGGTTTTTGCTGAGCTAATCCATGAAATTTTCCTTAATTTGCATCTTCAGGAAAAAAGTTAATATTTTTCAACAATTCAATATCATGATTACTCATCGGTTGGGAAAACTTGGAAAGAATGCCTCTGGTAAAAGCTCTATATCTTTGGGGTAATAGATCCAATGCTGGCTGGTAGTTTTTCTCTAAAAAAGATAAATCCTGCTCAAGCAGTGGCTTTAGATCATCAAACAATAGTCTAACATTAATTCCTTCTTTTGACACACTATCTTTTTGCATGGAATAGAGCGTACTTGCTGCTTGTTTGAGTGGCCTTTTCGATAGGAACTTCTTTATTTCACCCTCAAAAATAAATGAGGTTCCCAACAAAGAGTTTTTTCTGAAACATTTCCAACAACGGCCACATACCTCTCCGGGGATATTCGATCTGAGGCAAGATTGAGCCCATCCAAGCCATCCTTTTTGTTTGACAATCATCATATTTACGACTTCAGAACAACCCGCAACGGGTTGATAAAGCGACAGCCCTACATCTGAGAATAACTTACTATTATGCGTCCAAAACCAAGTTTCACTAAAATCCCTATACCTATGTCCGTGCCATAAATATGTATTTTCGAGGGGCATTCCAGTTCCCAGACTATCCAAACCAAAATAATCTGCTAGCAGTATTACTTGAACGGCACACGCATAATCAGTGCTGAAACCAGGTATTTTACCATCTGACATCCTTATTGATTCATGGTTTGATTTGATTCTGACAACCTCTTTATTTTCTGATTTCTTCAACTCCTCAAAAAATCTTATTGCATTTGTATGATCTAGTTTTCCTTTGATTCCAGATCTTTCATTGTAGATCAGGATAGTTGATGATGGCATCAGTGCTAAGGCTGCTGCCGAATCGATGCCTCCGGAGAAAGCAAGTCCCGGCCTAAAGCCAGGCTTTCGGGTTGGAGACCAATGGTCTAAAACAGAATTATCCCATGGAGCGACTAAAACATAGTGAGCGAGGCGGAATAGGTCCTCATGTGTATCTTCTAATTTCCAATCTTCTGGCATTTCAAAAAAAATCTTTTGTTTTCTCCAAGTAAATATTAATTTTGAGTTGTTCTGTTTCCAATAGTTCTTGACGATGTAAGCACTATCAATCTTTGATGGGTGTTTTTGTCCTCTTCCACTGTGGTTATGTTTCTGATAATCATCAACACTTAGCGATGTATCTTTGTTCACAGCAATTATATCTCTTTGAGCAGGATTAGAAATAACCTCTGCCTTCCATTTATGCTTGTTCAAAATGGTTCTCATCAACTCAACTGATTCTCGATCATTACTGGAGGCTTGAACGTCAACAAAATAAGAGGTACCTGATTTGGTTAATGTGGAAAATATCTCGGAAGATACATTGTATTCTTTTTCAATTATCGAACTAACAGATTGGGCAACCTTAACCGAACCGTATGAACCCACTCTAATTATCCTTTGATTAGAAATCATGCGGCTTTCTTGGCGTGTAAAACTTTCTGGACAAACCAGATTGTCGACATTCCATCTGTCAAAATGATATTTTTCTGACAATTTCAGCCCCATTCTATTGGCTATGTAGCTAAAATCGAGTTTGAAGTTTTTAGGGTGTTTTTTTATTGATTTGATGGTCTTTCTGTTATGTGAGGGGTCTGGTTTGATCGAAACCAAATCAGTCAATCCTAGACGTTCGATTGCTAGTTCAATACATCTGAAGTTATTTTTATCCTGCTGCACTGAATTCACTTTTGAAGTGTTGGTGTTGTGTTGTCGGTATAGGTATAACGGGGTTTGCAAATGGTAGCCATCGGTCACTTCTGAGAGTTTGAGGAAGAAGTCATAATCTACTGCGTTAGTAAGGTTTTCATCAAACCCGTTAGTTCTGTTGAAGTCTCTTTTCCTGAACATTCTTGGGTGGTGGATCATCATACCTTGGAGTAACTTATTTCTATCGTACATACTCCATGAATACGCCATTCCGTAGACTTTACCAGTTTGATCAGTTAAGTATGAATCGGCATATACAAAACCAATGTCATTTTTGTCTAAAACATTAACTAACATTTCAACAGTCTCTGATAATATTGCATCATCAGAATCTAATTGTAATATATATTCTCCACGACAATTATTTATCGCAGTATTAGAGGCAGAAGAGATTCCTCCATTTTCTTGATGGATTACAGTAACTCTTGGATTAACTCCGTACAGCTTGTCTAAAAATTCTCCCGTTTCGTCAGTTGACCCGTCATTTACTACGACAACCTCTAAATCAGTATAGGTCTGATTAAGAGCACTCTCGATAGCCTCTTCAATGAAATCAATAGCATTGTAAGCGGGAATGTATACAGAAACTTTTGGTATTTCATAAATTCGTCCTACTTCCATTTTTCGATAGAAGGCTGGACATTTTTCAATCAATATTGGCTGGGTAATTATTTTCCCACTTTCTCTATCAGTTTCGTTTGAACCGTTTGGAGGTTCTTGATGTAGTGCTTCAGCTTTCTCGACTGGTATCAACCAATATCCTTGATTATATACTCTGTAGCCAAATTCTGTATCCTCCGCTCCCCAAGCTTTGAAATCTTCATCAAATCCACCGATCTTGTCAATTAATGATTTGGGGAAGCAAACATTTCCACCACAAAAAGCTCTAAATGGATATTTCGAATTTTTCAGATTATTTGTCTCTCTGTAAATCTTATATCGCCAATCCTCAGATGGAGGCAGCCCATTTTCCGGTGGTTTTCCTGTATCGGTACGAACGCTAGGTAAATCATACAATATACCTACGTTTTTGATTATATTTTCGTATTTAGTATTGTCAGTGTTGACATATCTTCTACCGCCAATCAATACTGCTTTGTCTGTGACATGAGCATACATCATGTATGACTCAACCAAAGTTGGCAGAGGCAACATGTCACAATCTAGAATAATTATCTGTTCGTGTTTTGCAGATTCTATACCTTTATTCCTAATTTCAGAGAGCCTATAACCTTCATCATCTTGTCTAATGTACTTAATGTCAAAATATTTAGAAAATAAATCAATCAGTTCATCAGGATTATCAGAACTTCCATCATCCGCAATAATTACTTCAATAAGTTCTAAAGGATATGTTTGTTGAGTCAATCCTGCAATGGTTTTTGCCAACTTTTCCTTCCGATTATATACGGGAATCACTATAGATACTGACATAGAATATTCGTATTTATTGAAACCCCCAAACCTTTTTTCAACTTCATACTCAAATAGAGACCAATCATTACCTAAACCAATAATGGGCGGAATTAAATCCTTAATTTCCTGTTTCAAGACCTCACCCCATCCTCAACACGGTTGCTTCTCTATAATCGCCATTTCCTCGTTTTGATTCACTGATAATATTTACTAATGAAATAGGCTCCAGGAGTTGTATCAATCTACTGAGAAGTGCTTTTTCATCAGTCCTGTCTGTGTCATCTACAAGTATCCATTTTGCCAAAGGTAATTGGTTTAAAAAATCAAGAATCCCTGCTCGGCCTATTTCACCAGGGGGCCCATCAATGATTATCAATTCAACATTCGATGGCAAATCAGTAATTTTCTCGAAATTATACCATCCTTTTTGTGAGAATTCGGTAGAAAAACCATTTTCAATTATTTCTGCATGAATATATCTTCCACTGCTCAAATTCAACCATGACTTATCATGTTCAATTGATATTAAATCAAATCTTTCTGACAGAATTCTGCTACCATTCCCACTACCAAACTCTAGGACGCAGGAACCAATAGCAATGTTACTATTAATCCAGTCGAAAACCTCCTTGGGTAACATCCAGCCTTCAGATATATTAACCACCTATCCTTGAATTTAATAATTCAGCTAAATTTTGCGCCCCATGTGATTTTTCAATAATAATACGTTTTCGCGATATTTTAGCAATTAAACCATCAATTGATTTTTTGATGCTTTCTTCATTCCTATCTATAAGAGTCAAACCCCATCCCTCTTCTTCGGAAATTTTACATCTAGCGATTTGGTCATCCATTCCTGTGTTTTTATTGGGGAAAAATAATGTTGGTAGTCCAAAGTTTCTAACCTCGTGATAGGAGTTGTATCCTCCTGCTGATATGACTGCATCGAACCCCTTGAAATACATTGAATTTGGGTAGTCCCTAATCACTTTGACATTTGGCAAATTTATGTTCAATCGATTTCCGATCATTGATTCACCGATTACAACAAAAACATTTTCTCTGGATATTAGATTTTCAACAGTCATTCTAATCTCACTATTTATGTCATTTATTTCGCCTGCTCCAAGTTGAACATACACAGCAGTAGCGTCTAGAGGTAATTGTAAATTGGCTCGTACATCATCTCGTATTAGCAATTCCTCTTCATCAAGTAAAACAATAGGATCAGAATTTATAACTTCCAAATTGTGTTCAACCTGTTCTAATTCTTCACTAATGCTGTCCATAGGTCTAATAATTGAGTCAAAATGTTGAATGCTGTCTACAGGTATAGAAGCACCTTTCCGGAACGTACCTCTTCTTAACCAAAGTTTACTTATATTCGGCCTGCCTTGAATAGATCTTAACATTCCTCTGTAAGGAAATGCACCATCAAAAATGAACATTGAAGGCTTGTGAGTTTCTAAGCACAATGTCAATTCTTCTTCTAGCAGAGAATTCCAATCCTCCGAATTCATACCATTGAAATATTTGGGGCCAGATATATGGTGTGCTGGTATTCCAAATCTCTTCAATATGTGTAGAGTCGGCATAGTTGTGAAGAATATAATTTCCAAATCAGGATTGATTTTCTTCATTCGTTTTGCAATAGCTAATAACCTGGTAAAATGACCAAAACCAACTCCATTTGTTGGGAACATTACAATACAATCGCCTTTACTAGTTAATCTACCAGCAGAATTTGTCGATAATGATTGAGGTTGAGATTTTAATCCCAATAGTTCAAATCCAATCATCAGCATGTGAATTGGTAATGTTACAATCAAAAATGGGGCCCTCCACGGCTTTCTTATTGCATCAGTGAGATGAGCCCCTAATCGTAATGAAGGAGAGGTTCGCAACCGATGTATTTCACGTTGCAGTCTTTCAACTCGTGACTCTCTTGTTATACGCAGCCCCCCATTGTATATACCTAAAAAATCCATACATTATTGTCATATTGGACAATATATCAGCAATTCATTCATTGTTAACGAAAAGCAACATTTCTGATACGAATCTACCGAAGATTATGTAATACAATGTTACTGGGAATTTTCATGGGCAACTTGCTAATCACCGGTGGTGCAGGGTTTATTGGTAGTAGGCTGGCTATCATTGCACCTAGCAGAGGGTGGAGCGTTACTATACTAGATAATTTATCTACAGGCCTACAATCTAACGCAGATAGTCTTCGTTCGAAAGGAATAGAAGTTAACATCGGCGATATTAGAGATAAGTCATTGGTGGCAAAATTAGTTGCCAAATCAACTGCAGTAGTTCATTTAGCAGCACAAGTTTCAGTGCCACTTTCAGTGGAAAACCCCGAAGAAACGATGGAGATAAATGTTCAAGGGACACAAAATGTAATCGATTCATGTTTAGGAAACGGTGTTACAAGGCTGGTCGTTGCGTCTAGTGCAGCAGTCTACGGTGAAGCAGAAAACTTGCCACTGAAAGAAGAGGCTGCCGGAGATTTACTATCTCCTTATGCAGAATCAAAGTGGACGAATGAACAGCAAATCATTGAGGCGAGATCAAATGGATTACAAGCATCATGTCTCAGATTTTTCAATGTTTATGGAGTTGGCCAAAGGCCGGATGGGGCTTATGCAGCAGTGATTCCAAAGTTTGCCGATATGATGGCTCAAGGCATTCCACCGCGTATTAACGGCGATGGTGGCCAAACCCGAGATTTTGTTCATGTAGATGATGTTTGTAATGCAATCATGACTCTCATCGAAGGCGATTGGAAGGCAGATTCACATCATGTTTACAATGTTGCAACTGAGACAAAAATAAGCCTACTTGAATTAGTATCAGTAATCAATAAATCCTTAGCAAAAAAAGTTCTGGAATATTCACCCCTCAAACCCCTTCACGGCGAGCATAGAGTCGGCGATATACGTCATTCAATGGCCTGTATTAGTAGAATCAAGAAAGTTTTGAATTGGCAGCCCTCTGTAGATTTTCAAGATGGTATTGATGAACTGATAGCGGAACGGTTAGCAATATTGTGAGTAACATGAACATAATCTGGTTTTCCGGCCGTAAAATGGCAGATTTATGTTCAACAACTCAGAAATCGTTAGGTTCGGGTTTAGTGGAAAGAGGGCATAATCTAATCTTCGTCAATCCAGATTTACCAGGTTCACATACAAACTATCCATGGACACATTGCAGCATAACAGCTAGCCAAATCCCAGGTCTGAAATCAATAACATTAGGAAATAAAATGAATAAATGGTTACGTGCAAACCCTCCAAAAGATAAGACAATAGCAATTCTAGATTGGCGTGTCGCTACCCAGTTGACAAAGACATTACAGGAGCACAAAATTTCTTGGATTTTGATGGACAGAAGCCCACCTGCCGATAGTAATATCTTAGCAAAATTACAATGGGTCTATTGGAAAAAGGCATGGAAATCTGTACAAACTAACCAAAAAGTAGGTTGTGTAGTCTCTCAAACTCATAGTAAATTTGTTGCAAGAAATGTGCGAGTGTCTCAAAGCTCAATAATACCGATTCCCGCTGGAGTTAATACTAATCAATTCCAATGTGGGATAAAATCTTCACCAATAAAACTGTGTTATCACGGTAAGTTAGATTCAAACAGGGGATTGATGCAGTTAATCTCGATACACTCAAAGTTAGTCGATATTGGAGTTGATGTGGAGTTATACCTGCACGGTAATGGCAACTTAACCTCGAGATTAGCAACCCTAAGAAATAAAAAAATTCATGTTTCAGAGTCATTAGATTCGGATAATTTAGCACAGCGTCTTTCAGGTTATGATGTTGGTTTTTTACCAATGCCTGACAAGCCAGTATGGCGTTTAGCTAGTCCTTTGAAGCGAGGTGAATATTTAGCTAGTGGAATGATTGTACTTGGAATGAATCATACAGGACACCAAATGGATAATTCAGGTGATTGGTTACAGTTATTTGATGACAACGACTTTATTCAAGGATCTGTAGATTTCATTCATAATTTAGATTTAGAGCAGTTAAGACAATCTCAAACAGAAGCTAGAAATTTCGCAGAGGCAAATTTAGATTGGTCTCATAGTGTGGCAATTCTTGAAGATATTCTATCAAAACAATATTGACGATGACTTACTACCAACAACCATGGCGAATGTTGCTATGATTGTAACAAATGCCTGTGACCCAGATCCAAGAGTGATACAATCAGCTAGATGGTTAACTGAACTGGGCCATGAAGTCACAATTCATGCGTATGACCGTCAACAAGTATCTAGTAGTGCGTCATCAATTGATGGTGTTAAGATAGTCCGTTATCATTTGGGTAAATCGCCTTATGGAGGGTTATTAAAGACCGGCTTAGGGCTAAGAAAATTCAATAAATCTGTATTTTCAAAATTAACTGTTGATTCCCCAGATGTTGTCGTTTGTCATGATGCGGATACTCTGGGTGTTGGTTGTAAACTTAAACGAAAGCCTGGCCTTAAATTGGTTTTCGACATGCACGATTTACATCATACTTGGGTCCTAATGCCAAATCCTAAATCGCTCATTCGTAAAGTAATCAGCAAAGTGATGCAACAAAAGTTGCTTCAAAGACTGAAGTATGTTGATAAAATTTTCACTTCTAGTGGTGCTCTAGAAGGTGGCACATATCCAGGTTTTAAGGAATGGTTGTTAAAACACGGTCACGATTCGATAGTGATAGAAAATAGGCCGGAACACGTAGAACAAATGTCACTTCCCAGTAGCGAAAATTGGACGGTTTCACATATTGGTAGAATTAGAGATTTAGCCAGCATAAGGCAATTATTAGAGGCTGTAAAATTAATTCCAGAGTTGCGAAGGCCAATTCTGCATATCGCAGGCGATGGTACTGAGTACAACCAAGTCAAGCGTGAAATAAAGCAATTTAGCGATAATTATGGCTTAACATACGTCTTCGAAAAATCCTATCAAAAAAGCGATTTACTCTCCATACTCGAACAAACCAACATTGTTTATGCAATGTATAATCCCGAGCGAGGCAATATCGCTGATGGTGCATTATCGACAAAGATGTTCGACGCAGCTTCTTTTGGTATTCCGAGTGTAGTAAACGCAAATTGTTTGATGGGCGAAATTTGTGGGGTAGAAAATCTAGGGAAATCAGTCACTTGGGGTGACTCAGTAGAGTTAAAAAATGCCTTACTCGAATTAAGAGAATCGAGAGTTAAACTCGAAAAAACATTACTGGATTTCAAATTTGAATATGTCAAAAATTTTGAAAATCTTCTAGATAACTAGACTGTTGTATAATTTAGCCCATTTTTTAGAGATTTTCTTTATATCATGGTCTTCGATATACTTTGTAGCATCAATCCGGTCTGAGGTTTTTATTTTTCTTATCCAATCTTCCAAATTGTTGAATTCAGCGCTGACCACACAAGATGGTAATCCGGGAATTTTATCCGATGCTACAACTTTACATTCTGCTGCTAAACCCTCCATCATAACTAGCGGTTGACCCTCAAATTCAGAGGGAATGATTAGCATATCACTTTCATTAAGAAGTGAGTATTTCTCTTCTTCACTAACCCACCCCAAGCCTTCTATCGCTTCTTCACTGTGTAAAGTTCCAGTTGCCTTTAGGTGCCACCCGTCATCCCGCATAAGACGGATTAATTCAAAAGCAAACTTGTGCCCTTTTACAGGATCTTTCCTGCCTAATAGTAGAATCTGTTTTGACTGTTTTCTGACTGTATGCTTATTCCATAAATATGGATCAATTGGATTTTCAATAACGTTCACGTCGCCAATAATGGGCTCTAACTTATCTCGCCAATAGTTCGTTAAAACCACAGTGGTAAATTTTTGAATTTGGTGTTTGATTTTCTTTCTTCCATTAGCAAATTCGTCAAACTTGCCACTATGGATATGAAAAATAACCGGCTTTCCTAATCTTGTTGCGATGTTACCTAAGGTTAACTTTCTCCAGTAAGACCAATCTGCGGCTGAATGAATGTGTATAATATCATAACCATCAATATTTTTCTTGAGGAATTTTTTTGCTTCACGCCACTTGGCTAGTTTTGAAAAGAAACCCTTAGTTGAGTGACTATTTAGTGAATCTGCGATCCATCCGTCTGGTGGATTGTTAGACAATATTTCAATTACCTTTGCCATGCCTCCAGGAGTATTACACGGTCCCACATGTAACACCCTGCGCATGTTGGTGCCTGTTTATTTGGTTTCAATAGCATACTGGTCAAATGCATGCCTACCAAGGTAAAAGCGTGAAAGAAGTAATATTCCCAACTTATTTCCCGGAATCATGCTGTTGGCAACGGCTCTTGTTGAGGTGATACTCGCTTCGCTTGTCGTCGTTCCTTTGGTACGCTATCGACTTAAAGCAAAACAGTGGAATAAACTCACTCTGGATTATCCACCAACATCACACGACACCGAATTGACAATACTATTGCCAATTTGGAATGAAGCTGTTGTAATTGAGAAGAAATTGGCGGACCTTCACAGAGAATACCCTGCAAAGACTTCTCTCCTGGTGGTCGACTCTGCCTCAACGGATGGAAGTGTAAGCCTGGTAAATCGGTGGATTGCCAGTAATCCAGAGGTATTTGCGGCGACTAAAGTGATTGTAATGCCTGAACGGCTTGGTAAAACCAGTGCAGTAAAACTAGCCGTAGAACACCTAACAGCACAATCTTACAGCGGCCTAGTGTTAATGACAGATGCTGACGCGCTAATCGCCCCAGAAACCGTCGACAGATTGTATGGTTGGTTTACTGATAATTCGATAGGTGCAGTAGGCAGCAGTGCTAATCGCCACACAAAGCTGCACGGAGAACACGATTATCGAGCCGTGTCTGAGTTGTTGCGTTCTGCAGAATCGAAGATTGACAGCACACCTTTTTTAGAGGGTTCATGTATGATGTGGCGACATGGTTCGTTCGACGCTTCAGGCTTGAATACAGATTGTAATGCTGACGATGCACAGATTGCCTCGTTGATTCGTATTGGCGGTCTGCGGAGCATATTCGACTCTAAGGCATCGTTTACCGATTTTGCACCGTCTACTATTGAAGATCAACGTCGTCAAAAGATACGACGAGCTCAAGGGCTCCAAAACATGTTGAAGCGTTTCTCACATCAGCAAAAAATTCCGAATGAGGGTAACTTCGCAGAGATTTTCAAGGCCCAGTATTATCTGCACCTGACGGCGCCGATGATCTTGTTTCAAATTGCAATAACTAGCATCATTCGGTGGTCATATGTGAGCATTAGTGGCATGCCAGTAGGGTATGAGGCATTAATACATGCTCTGCTGGGATTCATTGAATTAATGATTTTAGTTTCATGGCTAACTTACCGGAATGGCATAAAACTGCCTTTTGTTACGTTCATTGGTTCCTTGATTACTAGCTTTGAATATCTTTTCATTGCAAACTTCCGAAACACTCGTGGCATACAATCCAATATGTGGGAGCAACACCATGATACTCGTAAGTTACTCAAAGATTACTGAAATAAAAAAAGCCCCCCCGGAGGCCGAAACCTCCGGAGGGGCAGTTATATTCCGCAGAATATATTAGTTCATAATTTAGCTAAGCCGTGTGAATAACTTCACTCAACGTCAACAACAGTTGTGTCAAGGGTTGTGCCCTCTCTGCTGTTTAGTACGTTAACGGTAACTGTGCAGACGCCAGAGCAGTCTGTGTCAACAGTTATTGCTTCACCAACGTTCCATGCTGCGGTGTCATCACTGTCAGTGGATGACCAGCAGTTTGTGGTTGTGGTGTCGTCACACATTGGGACGGTGCTGGATGCAGCACCATCAACGCTTGCCTTGATGGTAATGGATGCCCAACCTAGATCGGATCCACTGTCCATAGTCATAATTACGGCGCCGTCAGATCCAGGTGCGTCTTGGCCACTGAAGGTGTATAGCTCTAGGCTACCGTCAGTGTTGCTCTCTGCTAGGTTAGCAGCCCATACGTATAGTACACCTGCTAGTACAACAGTGATTGCGACCATTAGGATGGTAGCAATAACTGGGCTTACAGCTTCATCATTTCTCATTTCGTTCTTCATATTTTTGTCCTCCTTACCCGTAGCCGGGTGTATTCCTCCCACTGGTGGCGCTATATTTAATTCTAGTGCCGGTCAAAATCAAAAAACACCCATAAAAACGCCATACTGCGCGAAAGTGTTGCTCAACCGTTATACGCTGCGAGTGGTGCAAACTGTTTGTATAACTACAAAAAATAACATTGGATGTTAATGAAAAAGAGGTGAACGGGTGAGAGCAAAGCAGAGGGGATGGGATGCACTCAACAGAACTCAAACAGCCCGTTCATTTACAGCCAAGTGCTCACAGTTTATATTCGTCGCGGCTGGAATAACCTAAAACCACGATTCCTGGGCAAAAATCAGTGTTTTTCCTTATCATTCGACTGTAAGAATTTCCGGGCCCCCGTCAGTAACGTAGACAGTATGTTCAAATTGGCAAATATTGCCGGCATCTGCACAGGCCAGAACGTGATAAGTCTCCAAGAACCTTATGCTAATGAGTTTCTTAACTAGAGCATTCCATTTGCTTTGTCGACTTGCTTCATCGGCCTCTGGGAACGGTTTTTCTAACATCGGGAATGCCCATCTTTCAGCAAATGGTAGCGTAGAGTATCGTTCCTCAAGATTTCTGGCTAGTTGCGCTCCTAGAGGTTTTAGCTGCCCTTTTGATCTTGCTTTTCTTGAGGTCGTATTACCGGTTAAGCGATAGATGTTTGAAGAATTTGGCTTTCCGAGATTTTTGATCATTCCAGTGCTACCAGTGGTATTGAATGGCTCAATTGCATACACTCCCCCTTCCTCAACGACTCCTTTGAAACCTCGATTATCCGGACCACAGGCATACGAGGGCACCGAGACACCTGCATGTAAGTCCCACGGCATCAATTGATGTCCACAAAGGTTTCGTATTGGTTGGAACCCTGCGTCAAGTGTTGGTTGAGCAGCTGCTGCCCCAACCTTGTGCCAAGGTGTTCCGGGGTGGAGCATTTCAATTGCCGCATCTCTCGCTTCCTTTGCGGCTTTTATTTGCTCAGTGTGATTATTAGTATTACCAACCTCGATAGTTAATGCATTATCTCCAATATGACCTTTGATGTGTACTCCATAGTCGATTTTGACGCAGTCACCTTTTTGCAAGGTCATATCGCCATCCCACTCTTCAACAGGAGAGACGTTGTGGTCCGTAGTAAAATGTGCCGCGATGTCATTGACGGCAATAGTACCCGGGAATGCTGGCTTGCCACCATGGCGATGGATATACCTCTCAGCGGCTTCAATTGTTTCGTGTAGAGTTGCGCCTGGAACGATTTTTTCTTTCATCGCTTCTAGAGTTCGTCTGGCAACGTGACCAGCATCCTTCCAATACTTTAGCGATAATTCCTCGTCCATGTTTCCACGTCGTTGCGAGGTATTACGCCCTCTCTGATAATAGTTACCGTGTAATCATCTGGTTCAATTTCGGATTTAACAATAGATAAGATTGTGCTAGGTGCACCTCCGGGACATTCACCATCAACAAAACATTCATGGCCAAGTCCAAGAATCTCTGCCGCTAACTTCGTGCTGAATACGGGCTCTACCCCACTGTGGTTAGCACTGGTAGCAGTTATCGGTCCAACGGCATTTACCAACTCGATGGCTCGCACATCTGCCAGTACTCTCACAGCCACTCGATTTCCACCGAGTCTGTTGTCTAATTTGGTAACTGCGTCAAGAATCAAGGTCAAACTTCCACGCGGGAAATTGTGCAATATGTCAACGGCAATGGTTGGCACATCTACTAGACTAGCCGCTTGTCTAATATCCGCAACACCAAGGCTAACGGGTTGCTCAGCGGGTCTATTTTTCAATCGGTATAGATTATCTAACGCTATTTTGTTGGGTAGACAACCCAGTCCAGGTAGGGTTGATGTCGGGTAAACTACCACACCATTAGAGTTCAGGTTTTGAATTAACTCAGGTGTTATAATTGACATGATTTGACCTCATGAATTCACTGTCCACGATTCAACATGCAATTTTGCTACCTCTGCAGCTAATGATTTATCTTCGGTTTTGACCAACAACTTGCCGCTTGGATATAGTGTTAAGTCACATGGTCCAGTAAATGTCCAGCACAATCGGTTTTGAATTCCAACCGTATAGCCAGCGCTGATAATCGTTGCACCAACTGAATCTAGGTCGATTGATTTTATACCATCAGGAACAATTTGCCAAGCAGCACGATTACCACATAATTCCATTACGAAACCGTCACTCATTCTATCACCCTACATTGGTGGCCTTGACGGCTTTTTCGATTTTGGCGGTCCGGATGGTGGTTTGCTGGGTGGTCCGGAGGGCGGTCCAGTCGGTGGTTTGCTAGGTGGCCCGGAAGGTGGTCCACTTGGCGGTGCGGTCGGAGGCCCGGAAGGCGGTCCGCTTGGTGGTTTGCTGGGTGGCCCAGAAGGTGGTCCGCTTGGTGGCCCGGAAGGCGGTCCGCTTGGTGGTTTGCTGGGTGGACCAGATGGGGGCCCACTTGGTGGACCTGTTGGTGGACTTGAGGGAGGGGCTGTTGGAGGAGCGGTGGGCGGTGCGGTTGGAGGAGCGGTGGGCGGTGCGGTTGGAGGAGCGGTGGGCGGTGCGGTTGGAGGAGCGGTGGGAGGGCTTGTTGGTG
>Ga0160422_10000124_pt1 | contig 42323 bp, 37 predicted proteins | sample Fk160mmetaG_FD_108192 | JGI IMG/M metagenome (GOLD analysis project Ga0160422, IMG submission 108192) | Marine microbial communities from the Central Pacific Ocean - Fk160115 60m metaG | ecosystem: Environmental > Aquatic > Marine > Oceanic > Photic zone | place: The Central Pacific Ocean... | reverse complement strand
TGCGATGAGACCATCCTGATGGGTCCAGCCGTGCTGCGGATTGAACCCGCCGATCTCGCGACCCTCGACGAGACCACACCGACGCTGACCTTCATTAAAGCGGGTATGGGCGAAATTCAGTACCAGATTGGAAGCCGAAAGGTGAACATTCCGGTCCGCATCGAGGCCGCCCAATGACCGTCATCATTACGGGAGCGGGCACAGGGATTGGTCAAGCCATCGCACTTCGAATGGCAGCCGACGGGCACTCACTTGGTTTGCTGGGTCGACGCATTGAACCGCTTGAAGCCACGGCCGCCATGGCCCGCGATGCTGGAGCTCCCGTTGTGCACACGGCTTCGTGTGATATCCGGCAACAAACGCAGGTGGATGAGGCTGTGGACCGAATGGCCAGCACCCTCGGCGGCCTCCACGCGTTTGTTGCAAACAGCGGCATCGGCGGCGCCAATGAAGATGGACCCACCGATCGGTTCGACGATCTCGTGCAGACAAACCTCATGGGGACCTACTACTGTTGTCGTGCAGCCATTCGACATTTCGACTCCGGCCCATCGCTGCGGCACATTGTGGCCGTGTCCTCAATCCTCGGACGGTTCGGCGTGCCCGGATACACTGGATACTGTGCGTCGAAGACGGGAATCCTCGGCCTAATTCGTGCCTTGGCGCTGGAAGTGGCCGCCGACGGAATCCAAGTGAACGCGATCTGCCCCGGGTGGGTCGATACCGCGATGGCAAGAGAGGGAATTGACGGCATGGCCGCAGGCATGAACATCAGCCACGACGAGGCCCACTCCATCGCAATGCAGCAGGTGCCTGTGGGTCGAATGAGTCAGCCGGCGGATGTGGCGGGGGTCGTCGCGTGGCTTCTATCGCCGGATGCCCGCGGTGTGGTTGGCCAAGGAATCGACATCAACGGCGGCGCGTGGATGGGATGATGGACAATCGCCCGGTGCCGCCCGACGGGGCGCGCAACTTTGTGTTGCTCATTCTGGATTCGTGCCGATTCGACAGCTTCATGGCCGCCAAGCCTGTGACCATGAACGCCCTCGGTACAGTTGAGCGCCGATACAGCTATGCGACGTGGACCATGCCAAGCCACTTCAACATGTTGACCGGCCTGCTTCCGCACAAGAGTCCGACCCACGTGTTTGCGTCGACCTATTACAAACAGGAACTTGCGGGACTGGCCCACCGGCTTGGAATACCGCAAATGGGCTTCGTCGATATGGTCCCTCGGTTGTGGCTTCCTCACTTCTTGCGAACGTCCCTCGGGTACCACACACGGTCCGTCGTGAGCATGCCCGTTCTTAACGGCCATACGCCGCTCAACGTCGACTTTGACTCTTGGCAGCTCGCCCCCGCACACAACGACCTCGATGCGATCATTCCCCTGTTGACCTTCTCGGATGAACGACCAACCTTCTACTTGATCAACACCGGTGAGACCCACTATCCCTACGCCACTCCGGACGAGCCCGAATCCGAGTGGCCGGTCATCCATGGCGTCCATGGGGTCTTCAAGCGCGCGGGTGACGGGCCCATGCTCACCGAGGCCGAGGCCGGCTTCGATGACGAACGATTGGCGCAGCTTCATCGACGCCAGATTCACACGGTCTCATGGGTGGACCGATCCATCGAACGACTCATCGACTCACTTCCAGCAAACACGTGGCTGACGGTCACCGCAGATCACGGCGAGTTGTTCGGAGAAGGCGGCTACTTTGGCCATGGCCCCATCATGCATGAAAAAGTGATGGCGGTGCCGTTCGTCGAGGGGTTGGTCAACGCCCGCACTTAGCCACTTCGGTCATGGGTTGAAGCGGTCAATTTCGATGAACTGGTAGCCATCACCGCCAAAGCGAACTCCCCAGACTTCGATGGGGGCCGATGTTTCCCCGGTCTCGGGGTCGTAATCGAGTTCTCCCGACGCACCGCGGACATTGACTTGCTCGCCTTCACGGAACCGGGCCCACAGGGCGTTCCATTGAGTGGGTCCGATGTCGATCGTCACACCGCCGGGTTTGCTCAACTGACGAAGACCCCGAGCGACCCCGAGCCCGGTCATCGAAACCTCGTTGTAGTGGGCCCATGCCGCCCCATAAATCACCAACCATGCCGCGTCGTAGGCATACGCAGTATACGGCGTCTGTTCCGGATCGAAGTTCGGGTACTTTGAGCGATACTCGTCGGCGAAGTTTTCGTATACCTGTGTCTTCGCCGGGGATGGGGCCGTCCCTTGAATCTGCTCGAGGAAGGCTGATGTCAGGCCATCGACGGCTTCGAATATCGAAGTATCGCGCGCCCCATCGGCCATCAGAATCCGCTTGCCTCGGAATCCACTGCTGTCGACCGCTGCCTGAAGAAAGTCAGCGACATCGTCTTTTTCCGCCGAGATAAACAGGACCGCATCGACGTTGGCCGACGCCGCGGAATCGACTTGGTCAGCGAGAGAGGCTGACGATCCTGCCGTGTAGGGAAGCAAATCCACCACCGTACCGGACCCTTCATAGGCGGCCCGAAACACCACCGCGAGCGCCGTCCCGTATGGACCCTCTTCATACACGGCCGCGATCCGATTGAGGCCCTCCGATATTGCATACTCGGCGAGCACACGACCTTGGAGGTCATCGGGCGGAGCGGTTCGCCACAACAAACCGGGGTCATCATAGGTAGACCGCGCACCATCGATCTCTGTAAGCGATGGACTCGTCGCCGTCGGAGACATCATCAATGTACCGTAGGGTTCCACGGCCAAAAACGCTGAGTCCACCCGGTCCGACGTGGCTGGACCGACGATGGCCACCACGCCAACTTGGTCCGCTAGGTACTCACTCACCATCTCGTTGGCGTCGTCTTGGGTCAGGGAGTCGAGGAAAGAGTTCGACTCATTCGTGCACTTCACGAGACCGAAGGGACGACCCGCCAAGCCCTCTTGACGCATCACCTGCTGAACAGCCAACTCCGCGGCGTTCATCTCCGCTTCAAAGGCCGTCTGGTCAAACTGAAGACCAATGATCACACCATTCGCGTAGTCTTGCTTCCGTTGGAGTAGATCGGCCGGGTAGGTCTCCGCGCAGCGAGCGATGGGCTCCACATCGGCACACAGTCGGTCCTCGTTGCACACGTACCCCCACCCAAAGGAGTCTCGGCACTGCTTGTTGGTGGTGCAGGGCGTGTAGGCAAATCGACTCAGTGAGCAGCTGATTGCACCGGCAGCGATGACCATCGCGGAGACAAGACGGAATGTCACCATCAGAACTGACCCCCAAGACGGATTCCATTCAATGTCGGTTCGACGAACACGGGAGCGGGTCGATTATCGACGATCATCCAGATCGTGGCGCCCACAAGCGCCACCCCGGTGGTTCCAAAGCTCGCGTCCGCAATGGTGGAAAACAGTCCATCGCGACGGATTGAACTCGAGGCCGAAGCCTGACAAAAGACGGCGTCGCCCGTACTGCAGTTGTCGGCTGCCTCGTTTCGAGCGAAACCGGCTTGGACTGCCATCACTGTACCGGCAATCGCGGAAGCCGTGGCGAACCCGTACAGTACGGTGGGTCCCGTCGAGATGCGCCAAGTCGCCTTGGGCTCGGGTGTTTTTGGCTGCGCCTGGACCACTGGCTCCGGGACGGGACTGGGGGCCGGCGCCGGCGGTGCCTCATTGGGAGTGTTCGCCTCGGCTTCCAAGTCGGCAGTGATGATCTTCACCAGCCGATGGATGTGGCGCTCTATTTCTGGCATCTTGTCGGCTTCACCCACCAACATCCATTCTTTGAACGTGTTTAGCGCATCTTCGTGCCGACCCATCTTTTCATAGCAATAGCCAATCGACCGCAGAAGCGTGGCCCTTCCAGAGAGTTGGTAGGCGGTTTCAAACATGACCAACGCTTCGGCATAGGACCCTTTTTGGTAAAACTCTCTGCCGTTCTCATAATAGTCGCGCGCTCGTTCATCGGCTAGGTCTTCATTGGCGTGTGCCGATGTGGGAAGCAATCCCATGAACAGCAGGAACGTCAGCATCTTCATTGCCAATCGCCACCCCCTGCCTCAAGATCCTCATCGGCCCAATCGGCCTCAGGCGGCTCGGAGACGGGTGGCTGCACTTCCGGCTCAGGGGCAACCGTAGGCGTGGCGTCCATCGGCTGGGCTTCAACCGGTTCGGGGGTGGGCTCCGCCTTGGGCGAGGGAGTGGACGGAGGCCGGGGCTTCACTGGCTGGGTCACCGGCCGAGCCCGGACAGGCTCCGGCGTTTCCGCTCGGCTTGGTTCGGTCACCTCGGTCGCGGGTGCGATGCCGACTTCTGCTGGAGCCGGAATGGAGCCGTCCCCCGACAGTTCCATTTCCGACGGTTTATCCATTGAAAAACCCATGTAGGCTGTGGCCAACACCATCGCCATCAAGACTGCGATGACTCCCCCAACAATGACGCCCGCTACAATGGTCGTCACATCGCGCTTCTTCACAATGGCTGGCATGGCTGTGAGGGTATTGAACTCGCCCGAGATGCCCTCCGACGGAATTCCCGAGTGGTAGGGCAGCAGATCGGAGATCAGTGCATCCATGCTGGGATACCGACGCGAGGGTTTCTTCTCCAAGCACCGACGGACGATGACCTCGAGCCCCTCCGGAACCCGTACGTTTGGTGCCGATGACGCAAACAACGGCACGTCTCGGGTCACGTGAGCCGTGATGATGGCCGTCGCATGCGGTCCATCGAAGGGATATTGCCCGGTCAACCCGCAGTACAGCAGCACACCCGTTGCGTAGATGTCGGCTCGGTGATCAACCCCTTGTCCGATCGCTTGCTCGGGCGCCATGAAGTGGGGTGAACCCAAGATCATGCCCGTCTGGGTGATGTTGCTGTCGGTCTTGGACAACTTGACCAAACCAAAGTCGACCACCTTCGCTTGTTCTTCCCCGTTGTCGAGCGTCCGGACCAACACATTGGAGTTCTTCACATCACGGTGGACGACGCCTCGCTTGTGGGCATACCGGAGGGCTTGGGCCACTTGCAGCGTCAGGTTCACTGCGCGCCCAGCGGCGAGATGCCCAGACTTTAGAAGGTCGAGGAATCGACCCCCTTGGATGTACTCCATGGCCAAGTAATAGCGCCCGTCGTCAGTCTCACCGTAGTCGTAGACCGTCACAATGTTGGGGTGGTCTAGCCCCGCGAGGGTGCGCGCCTCCAGCAAGAATCGCTGCTCGAACTCTTCTCGTTCCGCCTCCGTGGCCTCCATGCTGGGCGGAGAGAGGATCTTTAGCGCCACCGCGCGCTCCAAGGGTTCCTGCCGAGCCAAGTAAACCGATGCTTGACCGCCACGCGCTATGCGGTTTTCAATGCGGAACTTACCGCCCACCAAGGTGCCGGGAGCCAGAATCGGACCTCGGGTCCGACCCGCACCCGAAGACGATGGCCTGTTCTGTCCTTCTCGTTTGTCCACGAAATTGGCATCCCTCTACAGGGTTCATCCTACTTTGAATTCGGGCGGTGAATCCACAACTGAGATGAATCAGTGCTCTGCACTGGCCACGGTGGCCATCACCGTACCGTTCGCCACCTTCACTCCATCCACCGTCGCTGTGACAGCAAACTTCCATATGCCTCGGACCTCCGACTCCTTTTGAGCGACAATCTCCAGTCGGTCGCCAGGGCGCACAGGGCGGCGAAATCGAACCTTGTCGAGTCCCAACAAGTACATCGTTTTTCCAGCCAAATCGGGCTGCGCCGACAAGGCGACGATGCCGGCAGTTTGCGCAAATGCTTCACAGATCAAAACGCCGGGCATAATCGGTGTCGCCGGAAAGTGTCCTTGAAACTGCGGTTCATTGACTGAAACACACTTGATTGCCGTGGCAGATACGCCCGGATCGACCGACTCCACCCGGTCAATCATCAAAAACGGATACCGGTGCGGCAAGAGCCTCAGAATTTCATCGATGTCCATCACGGAGCATCCTCCAGTCCTTGGGTGTCACGCTTCTCTTCGAATCCATCGGCTGGTTGTACCGAGTAGAGGCTGAACTTGAACAGCCCCGCGTCCAGGCGTCACCGACGGTTCGAGGACACGGAGCCTTCGTCGACGGCGGTTATTTTCCCGCGTCGAAGCGCGTCACCAACTCCGCAGTGATGTCGTCAGAGGACCCGCTGTAGACCACTCCTCCTTGAGACACCTCAAGGATCAAGTCGTAGCCCTTTTCCTTTCCGATGGCCTCACAGGTGGTCCGCATGCGCTCGAACAACCCGGCGGCCTTGCTTTCGTATGCCGCGGCCATCTCTTGCTGAGCTGCAACAACGGCCTGCTGGAATTGCTGTTGAGCCGCCATGATCTCGGTCTCTTTCTGCTTGCGTGTATCATCGCTGAGGATCATGGCTTGCTTCTCGTAATCGGCGCGCATGCTCATGATCTGCGACTCCATGTCCTTGATCTGCTTCTCACGCTCTGCCTGAAGCGCTTTGAGTTCTGATTGAATCTTGGTGCCTTCTTTCACCAAGGAGCCAGCCTTGTTGAAGTCGACAACAGCGATGCCACCTGCATGCGCCACTTGTGCAGCCAATACTGCGCCGAGAAAGAAAGTCTTGAACATTGTTTCACTCCATAAATGCAACACGGACTCGGCTTAAAACAGCGAGCCCATCGAGAAGTCAAAGACGACATTGCGTTCGTCGTCACGCGGATTGATGGGAAAACCCCACTCGAATCGAAGGGGACCCATGGGTGAGAACCAACGCACCCCAAAGCCGTAGGCTGTTCGGAGCCCGAGCGGGTCAATCATGCCCTCACCGTAAATATCTCCGAATGCATTTCCAGCATCAAAGAAAACCACGGTAGAGATGCCAGCGGCCCGAACAATAGGCGCCTCGATCTCAAAGTTGTTGATCCAAGTCTTGGTCCCGCCGATCACAAGACGATCTTCAACAGAGGTCGGATCGTCAGAACCAATCCAGTACGAGCTCTGTTCACCCTGCCGCTGGCCAGTGGCTCGGACAGAAGGACCCAAGGAATACCAGTCATAGCCGCGCACAGAGTTGATACCACCGGCACGATAGCGGTGAATGTACGGGATGATCGAACCGTCCGTGCTGCCGAGGTGACCGAGGGTTCCGTTGTACTTGAAGATCAAGGCTTCCGATTTAACCAATGGGTAAAAGCCACGAAAGTTGGCCTTCAACTCATAGAAGTTAAACTCTCCACCAAACACACTAACGATGTGTTCTTCGTCGGTCCGCCAGCCTCCGGTCAACGTTCCACTCAGCGAAGAGTAGACGCCCTTCGTGGCTTGAATGCGGTTGTTTCGCTTGTCCACATTGAAGGACAATCCGCCCGAACTGGCCAATCCATTTTGGTACAACTCGCCACCGAATAAACGGGACTTGTAGGCATCAATACTGGTGAGTCCCGTGTCTTCAAGGGTGTAGATCACCTCGAGACGAATGTCATCTCGAGCATCGAGGTAACGACCAATCGCGAATGAACCGCCGCGCTGGTACTCGTCTTCAATGAACTGACGACTGATGCTGTAGGCGTCCATGCGCAGCGAAAACCGCGAGTCCAAGAAGTACGGGTCGAAGATCTGAAAGTTTCCTTGCTGGCGCTTGCCACTCACATTGGCCGCAGCCGCCAGCGTATACCCGAGACCCAAGAAGTTGTTCTTTTGAACGTTGGCCGTGAACACAAAGTTTTCGAGGTTGGAAAATCCGGCCCCGACGGAGAAACTCCCGGTTGGCTTCTCCACCACATCCACCTTCATGTCCAAGCTCTTTGGCTCGGCAGCGGCTGGCGTTGAGATGTTCACGGTCTCGAAGAACCCAAGGCGATTGAGTCGGTAGCGGGCCTCGTTCAGCTTCGAAGTGGAGTAGAGGTCCCCTTCATTGAGCGGAATCTCTCGCCGAACCACTTTGTCGAAGGTGGGGTCATTCCCAGTGATGTCGATCTGCCCGATCCACATCTTCTCACCCTTCGAGATGTCAAAGCGAATGTCGACCACTCCATCCTCAGGATGCGTGTCCGTCTGAGGGATCACATTCGTGAAGGCGTATCCCTCGTCCCCATACATGTCGGACAGTTGGCTCATCACGCCTTGCATGGTGCTCACCTTGAATACATCACCGGTGGCCATGGGCGTTGCGCTTCTAAAATTCAGCCACCCGCCCCGTTTCGGCTCTTCCCAGCCTTCTTGGGCGGGCGCATCCTCTGCGTCGCTCAGTCGCGCCGCCCGCTTCTTGGCCGCTGCGTATCGAAGGCGAATGTCCTTGGCGCTTTCTCCTTCGATGATCCGGCGGACGGCCGCCCGCGTCAGGCCCTCTTCTGGGGAAAAGTCACCGTCAACCGATATCCTGCCCAGCTTGTACTTGGGTCCTTCGGTGACATGCATGGTGATGTAAATGAACCGCTTGTCGGGCGACAAGTACGTGGTCGGTGGCTCAACTTGAACATCAGCAAACCCTTCCTCCAGCAGCACCTGACGGACGATCTGAACATCGGTTTCAAGGGCCGCCTCATTGAAGACGCCGTTGTTGGATAGCCATGGCATGATCCCCGCCTGCTTGGTCTGCAAGAACTTGCGGATCTTTTTGTCAGGGACCTGGTCGTTTCCAACGATGTCGATGCGCTGAACGCGAACCTTCTTGTTCTCCTTGATCACGAACTCAAGCTCCACAACATCCGACTCAACTTGGTGGATGTCTGGCTTGATATCCACGAGGTAGAAGCCCTTCTCAAGGTACTTCTCACGCATCCTCGCGATGTTCTCGTTGATGTCCGTCTGGTTCAGCACGGCGAAGGCCGGGATGTCAATGACCTCACGCAGGCTATCCTCGTCGAGCTTTTTATTGCCTGAGATCAGCACCTCACGAATCGCAGGTTTCTCATCCACCTCAAAGGTGACAACAACGAGGCCCTGCTCGCTTGAGTCAGCAGCCGGGCTGACATCAACCCGCACATCGTCGACAAACCCAGTCTGGTAAATCGCCACGAGGTCTCTGCGAATCTTCCACCCGGCGATCGGCTCACCCGGTCGCAGATCGATGGCCGCCATAATTGCAGCCTCCTCGACTCGACGCAGCCCAACGACTTCAATGCTGGACACCTGACCGGTGACCGACACAGGCACGGGTGCACGGGCCGACGGGTCGTCCGCCGACTGGGCGAGGGCCGGTCCCGCAAGAGCAAGGCCAATGACACACCAAAGACGGATCATTGCGCGCCCTCCACAAAGCGACCCTGTTCCAGATCAAGGCGTCGCGGAAAGCGCGAAGCGAGCGCCTGAGAGTGGGTGACCACCATCAGGGTGGTGTCAACCTCTTCGTTCAGTTCAAGCATCAAGTCCAGCATGCGCGCGGCGGTGTCGGGATCAAGGTTTCCAGTTGGCTCATCCGCCAACAACAGTTTGGGGCTTCGCACCAAGGCGCGGGCCAGCGCGACCCGCTGTTGCTCTCCACCCGACAACTCACCTGGTCGATGTCGCATCCGATCCCCGAGACCCACACGCGCGAGGAGGATCTCCGCACGCGCTCGAGCGTCTGACGGCAGTTCGCCGCCAATCAAGGCCGGAATCATGACGTTCTGCACGGCGTCCTGGTCGGGAAGAAGGTGATGGAACTGGAAAACAAATCCAATGTGGCGGTTGCGGAGCGTATCCAGTTGCGCGGCTGAATGCGCGAAAGCATCGACATTGTCGATCAATACCTGACCCGCAGTTGGATGGTCGAGCGTGCCTACGACGTGGAGGAAGGTGCTCTTGCCGGATCCAGACTGACCGACAATTGCAATGCGTTCTCCCACTTCGACATCGAGGTCAATGCCCCGAAGGACGGGGAGCACGGTGCCGCCCATCTCAAAGGACTTCTCGAGCCCTCGAACACTCAACGCCAGATTGCTCATTCGTACCTCAGCCCATCGACAGGACGGATTCGGGCGGCGATCGTTGCCGGATAGAGGGTTGCGAGAAAACAGATCAGGACCGCCACGGCGGCCACGACCGCCACGGTGTCGTACTGAACGACAACCGGGAGTGTGTCCACGTAGTACACATCGGTATCGAGAGGAAACTCATAGTTGCGGAGCGCCTCGCAGCCGACCAACCCCAGCACCGTACCGACCGCTGTGCCCACCAGCCCAATCAACAGTCCCTCCAGCATGAAGATCTGCCGAACCCGCATGGCCGAGGCGCCCATCGCCCGAAGAATCGAAATCTCGCGCGTCCGGGTCACCACCACCAAGACCAGCATGCCCACAATGTTGAGGCTGGCCACCATCACAATCAGGCTCAAAATGAGGCCCATCACGACCTTTTCCAAGGCGAGCGCCTCGAAGAGAGACTGATTCAGCTTCTTCCAGTGGTTGGTGTAGAACGGATACCCAAGGGCTTTATCGATGCGATCTTTGATGGCCGTGGCCTCTTCGATGTCGTGGCCGCGAACTTCGTACCCGGTGACCACGTCCTCGACGCCGAGAAAGTCTTGCAGGTCTTCCTTGGCCACATAGGTCCATCCGGTGTCGTATTCGTACATCCCGGATTCAAACACGGCGGCTAAGCGAAACGGCTTCACCTTGGGAATCGGTCGACCAAACGGTCCCGTACCGCCGCCAGCCGGGTTGATGAGGTGGACGCGATCACCGGGAAACAGGCTCATCGTCTCCGCAAGCTTCGTCCCCACGATGATGCCAGGAAGGGACTCTGTATCGTCTGCAGGCTGCGCGATCGCCCGGGGAGGATTCCGCAACTTTGCAAACACATCCGCCCGCTCCTCAGCCGACGTGATGGCACCTACCGGACCGATGGTCAGCACGTCTCGAACATTGGTCACGCTGTGGGTCCGTTCCACATCAAGGCCCTTGACGACCACTCCATCGTGACCAAATCGTCCCTGAATCATGGCCTTGGTGTAGATGAATGGCGCCGAGGCCGCGACCCCTTCGATGGACTCCAGTGTCGCCTGAGCGGCCTCGTAATCGCCAAAAGAACCATCAAAGTGGAGCACCACTACGTGCGCATTGGACCCAAGAATTTTCTCACGAAGGTCAATTTCAAATCCCTCCATGACCGCCAACACCATGATCAACGCGGTGACCCCCACGGTCACCCCAATCACGGCCACCAGACCAATGGCGCTCACACCGGCCGTTCGTCGCCCCTTGAGGTGGGACCACGCGATTTGGAGAGCGAATCGCATCAGTCAGCGGGTTCCTCGTCGGGGGTCGGAGCACCGCCAATGTTCTGTTCGGGCCGAAGGGTCGGAAACAGAATGACTTCGCGAATGCTCTGTCGGTCGGTCAGCAGCATCACAAGACGGTCAATCCCAATTCCCTCACCCGCGGTGGGCGGAAGACCGTAGGTCAGCGCACGAATGTAGTCGGCATCGAAGTACATGGCTTCGTCATCACCGGCCTCTCGGCTCTGCACCTGCGCCTCAAAGCGTCCGGCTTGGTCTACTGGATCGTTGAGCTCGTTGAACCCGTTGGCGATCTCACGACCGGCGATGAACAGCTCGAAACGCTCAGCAATCCCGTCTTCGGTGTCCGAACGACGGGAGAGCGGAGAAATCTCGACCGGGAAGTGCGTGATAAATGTGGGCTGAACCAAGTTTTCCTCCACATAGGCATCCATGAAGAGCTCGTACCACTTGCCTACCGTCGTGGGCAGGTCAGGGTCCGATGTGTCTTTGGGATGGTCCGCCAACCACCGTGTCCGGAGTGCCACCGGATCGCGCACGTCGTCGGCGCTCATGTTTGCGTACTCCGCAATTGCATCGGCCATCGATAGGCGACGCCAAGGCTTGGCAAATGACAAGATGTCGTCGCCGTATTTCACGTCGTGGCTGCCGGTCACGGTCTTGGCCATGCCGCTGATCAAGTCTTCGGTGAGTTCCATCAGGCCATGCCAAGTCTGGTAGGCCTCATAGAATTCCAGCATGGTGAACTCGGGGTTGTGCTTTGTGCTCACGCCCTCGTTCCTGAAGTTGCGGTTGATCTCAAAGACGCGCTCAAAGCCACCGACTACGAGCCGCTTCAAGTAAAGCTCTGGAGCGACCCGCATGTACAGTTCCATGTCGAGTGCATTGTGATGGGTCACAAAGGGCCGAGCGGAAGCTCCACCCGGAATGACGTGCATCATGGGTGTTTCCACCTCAAGGTAGTCGCGCTCCGCAAAGAACTCACGGGTGTACCGAACAATCTCTGAGCGGCGCCTGAATGTCTCAGCGCTCTCGGGATCCATAAACAAGTCGACGTAGCGCTGGCGACTCTTGAACTCGATATCGGTGATGCCTTTGTGTTTATCGGGCATCGAGGCGATGCATTTTCCTGCCAAGTGAAGCGTCTGCGCATTGATGGTGGCCTCACCGGTGCGCGTGCGCATGAATCGTCCGCTGATCCGAATGTGGTCCCCCACATCCAGCCGCTTCCACGTCGCAAAGGCCTCTTCACCGACGGTGTTCTTTCGAATGTACACTTGAACCCGACCCGTGCGATCCTGAATGCGCGCAAACCCCGCTTTACCCATCAGGTTTCGAAACATCAATCGGCCCGCAACGGTGACCTCAGTGGCATCGTCAGACAAGGCGTCATTGTCCCGATCGCCCATCATCGCGATGGCTTCGGCGGCGGTGTGGGTCACCGACATATTGTGAGGATAGGGCTCCACACCCTCATCTCGCAGTGTGGCCACTTTTTCCAGACGACTCTCGTCAAACTCATACATGACTCAATCCCCTTCCGCGCGCGCGTTGCAGGCAGCGGGAGTTAACCGGTCAAGCAGCCACATGGGGGTTCAAATGGCCCAAGGCATCTCACAAGGCGGTTGCACGCTCCATGTCTCCGCACCAAGATGCCCGAATCGTTCCAGAGATGTCCCCTGAACCAAGGATTTCATCATGGTTATCTGAGTGCAGAAAACCACCGTCGTAATGTGTCATTTCCACATCGAGATCGAACCCCGAGCGTCCCCCGCTAAACCTCCAGACAAAGGCGTCAGGGATCCCCTGCCAAACCGTACCGCTCCAGTAATAGTCGGTGTAGCCCTCGCCTCGTTCTTCGTAGACCCACTCACCGTCGCCAAACTCACATCGAATGTTCGAGTCGATGCTTGGTGGGTAGGCGTGGTCAGCACTGGGATACGAGGCCGTCCACCCTCCATTCCAATCGTTCGTTCGCACAAACATGGTGCAGGATCCGCCCTCGAGTATGGTGTCTTTCTCGAGGGCATCGGTCTTTGGGCCGAGGTAGGCAGCAACGCTCTCACAGGACGCACCCTCTGCACCCGTCATGAACGCAATCATGCTGGTGCCGTCTGCATATCCAAAGGCCTTGTTCCAGCGCACTGAAGCCTGCTCGGGGTGGCCGGTCAAGGCTATCATGCCCTCGATCAAAGACGTGGGTTCCTCCGCTGCACAACCGGTGAAGATCAGCAGCAGCGCAATTCGGGTCACTGCGTCACCTCAGCGGTGCTTTGCTGAACGAGCCATGCTTCCATAAATCCCATCAGATCCCCATCGAGCACCTTGTCGGTGTTCCCCATCTCTACACCCGTCCGCAGGTCCTTCACAAGACGATACGGGTGCATGACATACGACCGGATCTGACTTCCCCATTCAATGGCTTTCTTGTTTGCGTTGACGGCATCAGCCTCGGCTTGGCGCTTCTCCATTTCGTGCTGATACAGCTTTGCTCGCAACATCTTCATGGCCGTGGCTTTGTTCTTGTGCTGGCTGCGCTCGTTTTGGCACTGCACCACAATGTTGGTGGGTAGGTGCGTGATCCGAACCGCTGAGTCGGTCGTATTGACGTGCTGACCGCCGGCTCCCGACGCGCGGTATGTGTCGATGCGAAGATCGGACTCCACAATGTCGATCTCGATATTGTCATCGATTTGAGGGTACGCAGCGATGGATGCAAACGCTGTGTGCCGCCGAGCGTTCGAATCAAACGGCGAGATCCGCACCAATCGGTGCACGCCGATTTCAGCCTTCAAGTACCCGTAGGCGTACTGGCCGTGAATCTCGACGGTGCAGCTCTTGATGCCCGCCTCTTCGTGCGCAGCCTCATCCACCACTTTGGCTTTGAACCCCATGCTGGACGACCACTGCAGGTACATGCGTTTCAACATCTCAGCCCAGTCCGACGCATCCGTACCCCCGGCCCCGGAGTTGATCTCGAGGATGGCATCGCAGTCATCGGCTTCGCCCGAGAGCATCTGCTCAAGCTCAAACTGCCGGACCCGCGGCTGAAGCTCTTTGAGCATCGACTCACCCTCGGCCATGCTTTCCTCATCGCCCATTTCCTTGGCGAGTTCGAGCATTGTCTCGGCATCTTCAAACGATGAAACCAACCCTTGAAAGCTCTCCACCATTCGGGTGAGCTTCGCCTTTTCCTTCAGCACAACCGCAGAAGCGGCGGCGTCGCTCCAAAACTCCGGGTCCGCACTCTGCTCTTCCAGTTGGGCGATCTTGCGGTTCAGGCCATCGACGTCAAAGATGCCCCCGGAGCGTCGCAATCCGACCGCTCAGGTTCTTAAACAGTTCGTGTGTATCGTGGTTCATGTTCCACCCGCGCGTGCAATCAACCCGGTTGTAGTAGGCCACTCGGGTACAGCCGGCAACCGCTCAAGCAGTTCATCTTCGGCCTTGGCCATCGACACACGATCACGCGACTCGATGTGGTCAAATCCGACCAAGTGCAACACGCCATGGACAAGCAGAATGCGCAACTCGGCAGCCAAGGGATGGCCCATGTCAACCGCTTGGCGTTCTGCCGTTTCCATGCTGATGACGAGGTCACCCAACGTGGGAACCGGCGTCACAAAGGGGTCTCCCTCCAACTGGCAAAAAGACAACACGTCGGTGGATTCGTCCTTTTCACGGTATTCCCGATTCAGCACCCGAATGTGCTCATCATCGGTCAACATGATGGAGAGCTCATGGTCCGCCTTGTCCAGCGCGCTCAAGCACTGAGCGGCCAATCGCTCCACCTCGCGGCGGTGCTCGGCCCAGGACGGCATTCCGTCATCGGTGATGACCTCGACGGGCACGTCAAGCCTCGGGTGTTGGATTGAGCGCCACGTTGTCCTCGCTGGCTTGCCCAGCCACATCGAGGGTGATGAGGGACTCCTTGGTCACTTGCGCCGCCTTGGGCGGCATGACGGGCATGCCTGGGTACTCAATGCGATGGTGGTAGATGCCCAACAGAGTCTCGGTGAAGGTGTCGATAATCGTATACAGCTCGCTAATGGTGAGGGGGCACTCCACCAACTGCCCGTCTGTTACGGCAAGGTTGACCAGTTTCTGGATCATACCGCTGATGGCCTCTCGGCTCGGGTCCGGCAGGGTCCGGCAGGCTGCCTCAACCCGGTCGGCAAGCAAAATAATTCCGGTCTCTTTGGTGGTTGGCAGCTCTCCTGGGTACCGAAAGTCTTCCGGATCCACGGTCGCACCGTCTTCGGCTGCCTCCACCGCTTTGGCATAAAAATACTGAATGATGCCCGTGCCGTGGTGTGTACGAATGGCATCGATGATTGGCTTCGGCAGTTTGTACTGCCGCGCCATGGCCTCCCCGTCGATGACGTGGTTGATGATAATGCGAGCCGACTGGTGCGGCTGAATCCGGTCATGCGGATTGGGGGCGTCCCGAAGGTTTTCAATGAAGTAGCTGGGCTTGACCGCCTTTCCAATGTCGTGGAAGTAGCAGCTGACTCGGGTCTCCAAGGCGTTGCAGCCAACGGCCTCGGCTGCGGCCTCGGACAAGGACCCCACAATCACCGAGTGATGATAGGTGCCGGGCGCACGCAGCATGAGCTGCCGCAACAGGGGGTGATTCAAGTTGGCCAACTCGAGGAGTTTGTAGTCCGTGACGAACCCAAACAACTCAAACATCGGCACCATGCCAAGCACCATGATGGCCGAGAGATTGCCCGCCAAAAACGCGAAGCCCATGTCCCAGAGGGGCTGCACCGGACTGGTGAAGCCAACCTCACCCAATTGCACCTGCAACAGGCTGATCAACAGGGCCAGCGCAGCGTTGACGAGTCCAGTGAGCAATCCGGCGCGAAGGACGTTGACCCGCTCCTTGGTGTGAGAGATTCCTCCTGCAGCCACCAAGCCGGAGCACAGGAAAAATACCGTGTAGATGGCCTTGTGGTCCATCATCAAGCCACCCATCAGGCTCATCGCAGTGACCCACACCAGCGCGGTTTCGCTGTTGACCAAAATGCGGACCAGCATGGCGCCGCCCGCGATGGGTGCGAGATACCAGAGACTCGACGCTGGCATTCCGCTTCCAAGCGCAGTTGCCAATGGCTCTGCGACTTCAAGGATTAGACGCGACAGACCCAGAACAACGAGTCCGAGGAAGGCTGACGCCTCGATATCCCGAGGCCGAACCGAAAACTTTTTAATGAACCCGGAAGCGAACACATACAGACTGGAGAAGACCAACGCTGCGAAGAAGCTAATGGCGACGAACAACCCGCCCGCACCGCCGCCTCCGCGGGCCGCTCGCATTGAATTGAGCGTATCGACCTGGCTGGCGGTGACGACTTCACCTTCACGCACAATGGTCGTACCTCTCTGGACCTGAATGACCACGTCCCGGACTTGGTCGCGTGCGGTCCTGCGCCGCTCCTCGGTGAGCAACTGGTTGGTCGAGAAGTTGGGCCGAACGGCGGCTTGGGCGATAGCCACGGCAGCGATGCGTGCCTCGGCCGGTACTTCACCGTCATCCGAGTCGAAGGCCGACATCTTAATGTTGCGCCGAACTTCATCGGGAACCGCCACTTTCGAGAACCCATCGAGCGTGACCTCATCGCGGCTGTCTTGCAGGATTCGAACCACGGAGATGGCTTGTTCTTCCGTGGGCAGCAGCGTCCGATCCGCAATAATGAATCGCCCGAGTTCGCCACCCACAAGGGACACCACAAGGCCCTCCACGTCTCGTGAGAACCGTTGGGCAAGCACCCGGTCGAGGGTGGTTGGATCGAGGCTCAGGTCAAGCACCGCAAGGAAGTCGTTGAACAGGAGCGACTGGGCAGACGCGTCTTCCGTTTCCATCGACTCGAGTCGGTTCCGAGCCATCTCGAAGGCCTCTGCCACGCGCGCGCGGATTTTACCGGACTGAGTGGAATCAAAGTCGAACACGGGCTGGACCCGATCTTCGGCTGCCCGCTGCCGTTCAAGCGTTGCCTCCCAATCGACGAAAGGGAAGCTGGACGTCGCGCGGATGGTTCGAGACGCTACGCTGCCAACTGACAAATCAGAATCGGGCACCCGAGTGTACTCGGCCACAAAGGCTCCGGCGCCCAGCGACAGCACCACGAGTGCAAACAGGCGCCGAACCGCCGCGCTGCGGATTCCACTGAGCCATCGGTTGTTGGTCTGACTATCGTTCATTGGGTCCCTTCTCAGCCTGCGCATATGCTCGAATGATTCGAGCCACAAGCGGATGGCGGACAACATCGACAGCCGTAAAGTGAGTCATCTCGACGCCTTCGACGCCGGACAGCACATTCACCGCATCAACGAGGCCGCTGTGTTGCCCGCGAGGAAGGTCGATTTGTGAGGGATCACCCGTCACAACGGCTCGCGATGACATGCCGAGGCGAGTCAAGAACATCTTCATTTGTTCACGGGTCGTGTTCTGTGCCTCATCTAGGATCACGAAGGCATCGGCAAGTGTTCGACCGCGCATGAAGGCGATCGGCGCCACTTCAATGGTGCCTTTGTCCAGCAAGCGGTTGACTCGGTCTCCATCGACGAGGTCATACAGCGCGTCGTACATGGGGCGCAGGTACGGGTCGACTTTGTCCACCATGTCCCCAGGCAGGAATCCAAGCTTCTCACCGGCCTCGACTGCGGGTCGGCTGATGATGATGCGCTTCACTTCATTCCGAAACAGCGCGCCAAGGGCCATCGCGACAGCCAAGTATGTTTTGCCCGTCCCTGCCGGTCCAACACCAAACACGAGATCGTGACTCCGAATCGCATTGAGATACACCCGTTGGTTGAGTGTTCGGGGGTGTATGCGCCGCTTTCCCACTCCAATGTGAATGGTGTCTCCGAACAGTTCAACGAGGTTTGCATCCGATTCGTGAAGCAGCAGTCGTGCGGACTGCTCAACGTCTCGAGCGGTTAGGTTGTACCCCGTGGATGCGATCGACTCGAACTGACTCAGCAATGCTGCAGACCGCTTCACAGCCTCTTCCTCTCCCAGCACGGTGACCTCGCTGCCGCGCTGAGCGATCGCCACATTGAGTACGTTGCCGATGGCCTTGAGGTGGTTCCCTAACTCTCCCACCACCTCCCGAAGGGCATCCGCATTCGAGAAGCGTAGCGTACAACTGAAGGGTCGCTTGGAGTCACCCGTCGCGACCAATTCACTGGTTTTGACGCTCGTAGTGGCCGAACCACTGTTCTTCTGAACCTCGATGATTTTCTCCTCGTCTGGCACCATTGTACCCCAAGTAGGGACCTTATTCCGGAGTGAGCACCCCGTACAGCCATCCAAACCCCAATAATGGGATCGGCTATTCCCACCGCTTTCCATACAGGATAATGCGGAGGCTCAACATCGGAGGGTCCCATGCTTGTAGGTGTTCCAAAGGAAATCAAACCCCAAGAGAATCGGGTTGGCCTAATCCCTGCTGGTGTTCGCCAGTTGGTGCAGAACGGCCACACGGTGATCGTTGAGCAAAATGCTGGTTCGGGCTCAGGTATCCCCGATGGAGAATTCATCGCCGCGGGCGCTGAAATCGTGAGCACGGCCGAGGAGGTCTGGGCACGATCTGAAATGATCTGGAAAGTAAAAGAGCCCATTGCTCCCGAATACACCCGACTCCGCGATGGCCAGATTCTGTACACATACCTGCACTTGGCTCCCGACCGGCCGCAGACCGACGCCTTGCTCAATGCCGGCGTCGTCGGGATCGCGTACGAAACCGTCCAAGATCCCGATGGATCCCTTCCGTTGCTGACCCCCATGTCGGAGGTTGCCGGCCGTCTCAGCGTCCAAGCTGGGGCTCGGTGCCTCGAGCGGGTGTGCGGCGGCCGCGGTGTGTTGTTGGGTGGCGTTCCGGGCGTTGCTCCGGGGAACGTCGTCGTAATCGGTGGCGGCATTGTCGGCCTGAATGCAATCAGAATGGCTATGGGAATGGGTGCCGACATCACCGTGCTGGACATCAATCTTCACCGACTTCGCTGGTTTGACAACACCTTCCAGGGTCGCGTGAAGACGCTCTACAGTTCGACCCACAACCTCGAGCAGTCACTCGGGACCGCGGATTTGGTCATCGGAGCCGTGTTGGTGGCCGGTGCCAAGGCGCCCCACCTTGTGACCCGCGATCACCTGTCACTGATGCAGCCGGGGGCCGCCATCGTTGATGTTGCCGTCGACCAAGGCGGGTGCGTCGAGACCACCCACGCAACCACCCATGCAGACCCCATCTACGAGGTGGATGGCATTGTGCACTACGCGGTGGCAAACATGCCTGGCGCAGTAGCGCGTACCTCAACCTTCGCGCTGAACAACGCGACCATGCGCCAAGGTGTGGCCATCGCTAACAAGGGCTGGAGGGCTGCCATCGCCGAAGACCCGACCCTCCGGCCCGGCGTCAACGTAGTGGGCGGCAACGTGACCTACGAGGCCGTCGCAGCCGCTCATAATCTTCCATTCGTACCGCTCGACTGAACCACAATCGCGGCACTACTTCCGGTACTTTGCCTTGAACATCTTCATCGCCGTCCCAAAAATGGCGCTGGGAACATTCTTGTTGTTGGCCAACTGCTGAAGGTCGCGTTTCTGCAGGTTTTGCATCAGCTTCAGGGCGACCGGTAACGGGCACTTTGGGTTGTTGACCAGTGCCACTTGGACCGGGTACTTCCGAACAAATTCTTTGTTGCTCGCAATCAATCGAACCACCTCGTCGTGGAGGTTCTTGTTGCCCGCGAAGGACGACACCTCATTCGGTGTGAGGCGACCCGACTTCACCACCGCTGCAGCGACAATCTTGTTGGGATCGCGAATCAAAATCTTTCGCGCTTCTTGATTGCCCATGTAGGCGAGTTTGATTTTCTTTCCGACCGACATGTCTCGAAGCTTTTGCTCGAGGGAAACCTTCTTTTCTTCTTCTTCTTGGACGTCCACCGGGCCATCAACGGGCTCCGGCTCCCGAGTCAGGTCCCACGAGAAGTCCTCCATGTCGTCATCAAAGTTGAACCGAAATGCCCCGAGGTCATTGGCGTCGGACGCCACTTTGTCGAGGTTAAACATGTCGAGGTCTGGCTCATTCGCGGCCTCCGGCACGGTCTCCGGGCCCGAATCGGGGACCGCAGGGGGTGCGGGTTCCGGAGCCACTTCGGCTGCCAAGTCCTCTGCAGGCTCGGTCGATTCATCGTCGAACAGGTCGTCCAGAGGATTCCCCGCGGGCTTATTCTTCTGCGGTTCCGCTGCAGCGACTTCTTTGGCCTCAGCACCGGGTCGCTTGCCCTCCACCGCGGGAAGGGAGTCGTGCATCCGAAGAAACGACTCCGCATCCTGAAGCGCATCGTCCGTACAGTTCTCATTGGCGTGCAAGTGCACGTACACGCTGGGCGTCATCAATAGGCGCTCTTGATTGCGCACGAGCGCCTCACAGAGTTCTTTGTCGGCACGAGCGGCGACCAACTCGGCGGCACGATCCGGCGTGCTGCGCAGCTGGAGCAGCCGCGCATCAAGTTCTGCATCGGGTCGAAATTGGGCGATGAACTCCAGAACTTTCGGAAAAGTGGACTGGGTAATTCCGCTGAGAACCTGTGGCACCGGCATGGCTTTCATCGTCGCTCGTGCAGCCTTGGCAACCACGCGGTCCTTGTCAACCGCGAGAACGTACAGCAGCGCCAACTGCACATCGGCCGTGCACGGGATCAGCCCCTTGGCCACCGCAATTTTCGCCGTCCTTGGCGCAGACGGCGCCACTGACTTTCGAAATGGAGTCGGGATGCCGAGTCGCTGAAAAGGTATGCCCATACCCAGACTGTACCGCCGATCTACGGCAAACGTACAGCGAAGACTTACTCGTGGTTGCGATCCCAGAGGATTCGAAGCCCGCGCAAGGTGAGGTGCTCATCGTGTGCATCGATCTCGTCGCACGCACCTCCAATCAACCGCGCCAGCCCCCCCGTAGCAACACACTCCGGTCGCTCGTCGAATTCTTCTTTACAACGGCGCGCCAGTTCATTCACGAGCCCGACATACCCCCAGAACAAGCCGCTCTGCATGCTGGCTACGGTGTTGGTGCCAATGGCCCGCTCGGGCCGCTGCAGCGGTACTCGGGGGAGTTTGGCGGTCCGCATAAACAGGGCATCCGCCGATATCTGGTAGCCAGGTGCGATGGCTCCACCGATGTAGTCGCCCTGATGGTTTACGCAGTCAAAGGTGGTGGCTGTTCCAAAATCGACCACCACGAGGGGGCCCCCGTGCGCTTCAAACGCTGCGACTGCATTCACAATTCGATCGGCGCCAACTTCTCGGGGATTGTCTGTCCGGACCCGCATCCCGGTCTTGATGCCCTTGCCCACCACCAACACACCGCACTTCAGGTAGCGTCGAGCGGCTTTCTCAATTGCATACAGAACGCTGGGCACCACACAGCACACAGCAACGCCCTCGACTTCATCGATATCGATCGCGTGATGGTTTAAAAGCTGCAGCAAGGCAAGACCGAACTCATCGGTGGTCCGATCGACGGTGCTCACACGCCAGAGGTGAACCACCTCGAGGCCATCTAAGGCACCGATGACAGTGTTGGTGTTTCCGACATCTATTCCGAGAAGCATGGACGCCTCCTATCGCTTCGCCACAGCGAGGGCACATCCGGAATCGATCGCAGCACGCTCCTCCCTCACATCGCTCGGAGCGCTGCGACGCCGATGCAACCCTGTTCCGCCCGAAGCCATGTGGCGGCGCGCTGATGACGGTGCTGCATCATGCGCTCGGTTAGCTTTGCCCACAGTCGCGCGCGCGGCAATGCGGGCGTGAACTGAATCTCATCCACATACAGGCATCCATCCGTGGCCGGGTGGATGCGATGCTCGTGACGCCAATCCCGAAACAGGGCATTTGTGCTCGTGTCGTGGAACACCACGCCGGCTTCATCCAAACAAATCGACATGGGCCAACGAAACCCCGCGGGTCCAATCCGAAGCTCGACATGGACGGGTTCGCCTTCGTCTCGAAATGCGCGACGCAGGGCACTGCGAACGGATTCAGGAAAGGAATACGGTATCCACGGCCGAAATTCATCGGCTAAACGATCGGGGTCCGTCTTGGCCGTCCAGACGTCCTGCTGGGTCTCAAGGTACCGGGTCCAAACGCGGAGGTTGTAGCGCGAACTCACTCGCCCACCATCTCCACATCGCCCGCCAATACCACTTCGCCACCCACGACTAAGGATCCGTCGTCCCGCACTTCGGATGCGACACCCTCGATCCCGTTTACCCGGACGACCTTCCCCAGCGTATGACTTCGACGTCTCCACGGGCCCAAGTCCGGTATGCCGTCGATGGTGACCGACTCAACCGCGTTCACGAGGCGGGCCAACAGGGCCGCACGGTCCGTTCTCTCGCCCCGCTCAACGGCCATCGAGGTGGCCTGCGGCAGCCCCTCAAACACCCGTTGATTCACGTTGATACCGACCCCCAAAATCACGTACCGGACAGACTCTGCCTCGGCGGACAACTCGGCCAGAATTCCACCGAGCTTGTTCCCTGCAGGCGTCACGAGGTCATTGGGCCACTTCACCAAACAATCCAGTTCCTCAGCCATCGCAGCCGCCCATGCCAACACACACACGGGCGCGAACTGAGGCAACACCGGCGGCACAAGCACAAGGCTAAACATCAGATTCTGCCCCGGTTCCGTGTCCCAACTCCGACCGAGTCGACCCTTGCCCTTTCGCTGCTGATTGGCCACCACCACCGTTCCATGAGGCGCAGAACAGCCATCCGCGAGAAGTCGGGCCTCCACATTCGTGGAGTCACACTCTTCAAAATACTGGACGGGTCGCCCCAGGCGCCATGCAAGGGTGTGCGGACCGAACCCGGCAGGATCAATCAGCGCGTAGCCCGCACCGGCGGTGCCCTGAATCACGACCCCCTCACGCCTCAGTTGTTCCATGGCTTTCCACACAGCGGTTCGGCTCACGCCGAATCGTTCTGCAAGCACGGCGCCATTGGCTCCACCAGCGGCGATTGCATCGAGAAGCTGGTCGGTGTTCAACGGCCTATTCCGCAGCGCCGCACTCTTCGTGCGTACCGGCTTCCGCTATCGACACCAGTGTCTCATCAATCTCGGAAGCGTAAATGCCCTTGGCCGCCATGGGAATGCACTGACGAGCAGAGTCATTGGGACAGGGAGAGCATGGAATGCCGAGGTTCTCCGCGAGGTCACAAACGCTGTCGAGGTTTCCGAACTCCGGCAACAAGCTGACGATTTCTTCTGCACCCATCACGGCGTCATAGGCAATACCGCCTAGGGTTGACGCGTCCGAGGAAACAGTGCCTTCGAAGGTAAGCGAAGCGAAGCGCAGGATGCCACCTTGCGCACCGAACTCGAAGTCAGCAACACCACCACTCAGGAATGGAAGTTCATTGATCGATACCTGCCGAAGGGTGATGGTGCGGGCACACATGTCCTGCTGTGGGGGTTGCACACCGGGCATTCCGATGGCTGCCGTGATGTCCACAAACCCACCATTGACCTCCTCAAATTGAACCAAGACGGGCCGAGTAAATACAGCATTGAGAAGCTCGCCCGCGTTCTCACCGACTGTGTACTCTCCAGAGTTGAACGCAATCGAATACGCCCGTCCGCTCAGGTCTGCAGAAGCTTCGAGTGGAACCCCGTAGTGCGACGTGGTGAACGTGATCTCGGGCTCTCCGTAGCAGTAGTCCAATCCCGCCGAATACTCGGTCGATGGGCTCAGGTTCCCTCGCGGTTCGAATACAATCGTCGACCCACCATCCTCACGCCTCGTCTCACCGACCATGTCCGTGATGACTTGCGCAGTCGGATCGGGCTCCGACAGGTAAAACCGAACCGGGTCCCGATAGTAGTGATCCATAGACCCGTTCCCCGGGTCCGTCGATGTGACCACGGTCGAACAGAGGGGCGCGTCGTCACCCGAACCGGAGTCGGACGTCTCAGAATCGGCGCCTTTTCCACACGCGGCAATCAGGGACACAAGGAAACAACAAAGAGTTCTTCGGAAATGCATGAAAGGATGGTAGCAAGGTCTTAGAAACACCGCTCACCTTCTCGCAGTAGAATGAGGACCATGCACGACTCCACCGACGCCAAGAGCCTCGATCCCAAGGCCGTCATGCTGTGGCGCATGCAACGCCTCATTCGCTTGCTGGTGGTGACCATTCCCATGCTCATCGCGGTTGGCATTGCCGCAGCGAGTGTTGTCCGATCTGAACTGGTGATTGTGCTGGTCATTACGCTCATCGCAGTCAACGGCGTGCTCGCAATTTCGTGGCCTGCTCTGGAATACGGGGCTTTTCGCTACGCGGTGCGCGATGAGGACTTGTTGGTCCAAAGCGGGGTTCTGTTCAAGCGATGGTCTTCGATCCCTCACAATCGCATTCAGCATGTAGACACCCGGCAAGGACCGATGGAGCGGATTTTTGGCCTGAGTCGTCTGCTTGTGTTCACTGCGGCGGGGATGAGTGCGGACGGCTCTATTCCGGGCCTGCGCACCGCCGAGGCCGAGCGGCTCCGAGACCTCTTGTCACGTCGGGGAGGCGACGATGGTGTCTGAGGACGACGACAAGCCTGAACACACCGATGAGATAGCAATCGACGAACTCGATGGAGACGACAAGCCCACAGAGGAAGCCGACCGACCCGAACCGCATGTGCCCGATGAGAGCCCCACACGGCCCTTCCAGCGCCCAAGGATGTCCTCGCCATCGGTGTCTGAGGCCGGGATCGATCCAGCTGAGATCGGCCCATCGGTGCACGACTTCGACTCGGTGGGAATGCACCTCGAGGCCGTCCCGCAACCCAGCGGCAACGGAAATCCACTGATGACCGATCCCTCCATCGAACTTCCCGAGCCGCTCGACACCTTGGTCGCCGGCGGCATGATGGAAGCCGATACGCTGCTAACGCCCGATACGCCGTGGCGGAGCCTTCACCCCGTGAGCTTGGCCGTGAACCTGCTGCCGCGGGCTTGGGCAACCGTGCGGAACATGTGGCCAATTCTCCTCTTCATTTTCTTGGGGGGAGAGGGCTTCGGCTTTCGGCTCGCCGAGTTGATGATTGTCTTGATCTTCACGCTCGCAAGCGTCTGGAACACCTTCATCCACTGGGCAACCTTGCGATACCGGATGCATCAAGGTCGGCTCGAGATCAACACAGGACTGCTCAACAAGCAATCTCGAACCATCGATCCCGCCCGCATCCAGAATGTTGAACTCGTACAGAACCTCTTTCACTCATGGGCTGGCCTCGTCGAACTCCGCATCGATACCGCCGGCGAACTGTCGACGGAAGGCCTGCTCTCCGCCTTGAGTGTCGAGGATGCAACCGAACTCCGCGACCAGTTGGCTCGAGTGGGTTCGCTCACATCGAGCGACGATGAGTCAGAGGTAATCGAGCCTATCGTGTCGATGGGAATCCCCGAGATATTGGCCTTTGGACTGACGCAGCGGACCATCGGTACTGTGGCCGTGATCGCGATCGTTGGCTTCGAATTCATGAATCAAGCCGGCCCGGAGGTGGCGCGCGAGGTCTCGCAAAACCTCCAGCCCAGCACCATCATCGCTGCGCTGATGTTGGCTTTTGTCGGTTCGTGGGCGGTGAGCGCACTGACCAGCATCTTCCGGTTCTACGGCTACCGCATGACACGACTGGATGATGCAGTGCGGACCACCCAAGGCCTGACCACAAAGCGAAATGTCGAGATTCCTCTCTCAAAAGTTCAGATGGTGCGAACCGATGAACCCTTGGTGCGCCGAATGATGGGCTACGGAACGGTGCTCATCGAGACTGCAGGCCTCGGCGTTGTCGAGGGTCAAGTTCGCCAAGCCGAGGGCATGGTTCCCATGGTCGAAGCCGAGGAGCTCAGCGCAGTGACCGCCTGTACTGTGCCCCACGCCAACGTGGACCCTTGGACCACTCCGCTCCGCCCTGCCCACCCCCGATCCCTGTACCGGGCAATCGTGGCCGCCTCGGTTCGAGCGTGCGTGTTCATTGCCATCGGGTTTACCTTTCTGGGCTACTTGAAATGGCTCACCGTAGCATTGTTGCCGATGGCGCTGATCGGCGCATGGCTCGATTGGGCAAAACAGGGGTGGCTGGTCACCCCCAACTCCATTGTTTCGCGACGCGGGTTCTTTAATCGACGGACCTTCATTCTCAGTCGAGACAAGCTTCAAAGTGTTCACGTCGTGCAGGGTCCATTCATGCGGCTGCACGGTCTCAGTCGGGTCGTGGTCCGAGTGGCCGGAAGCCAAGTCAGCCTCCCTGAGACCGGCGCCGAGGATACCGCTTGGCTTGAAGACGCCCTCAGCTAAGCAGCCAATGGACTGCCCAGCAGCTCGCAAGCACACCGGCAGCATCGGCGGCCAATCCCGCAGGCACCGCGTGGCGAATCTTGTTGACCCCGATCGAGCCAAAATACACCGCCAACACATAAAACGTAGTCTCGGTCGATCCGTTCATGGTGGATGCGATGTTGCCCACAAGCGAGTCTGGGCCGTGCGTCTCGAGCAACTCGGCCGTGATGCCGAACGCCCCCGAACCACTCAAGGGTCGCAACAGCGCCAGTGGAAGCACATCGCCGGGAATGCCCAAGGCTGAGGTAAACGGATTCACCCAGTCGACAAGTCTCTGGAGTCCACCGGAAGCGCGCAACATCCCGACGGCACTGAGAATGGCCACCAGATAGGGGATAATCATGACGGCCAAACTGAATCCCTCTTTGGCGCCAGACACGAATACTTCGTAGACCTTGACCCCCCGGACCACGCCAACGAGCAGCATCCCAAAGATGAGGCCAGGCATAATCCAGACGCTGGCCGCCTCACCGTTCACATACACGGCAACGACCAACGCGATCAAGGCCGCCATTGCACCGAGGAACGGCGCCAAATCCATCCATCGAAGGGGCGACCGCTCGATGGCCTTCGCAGGCGGAGGCGATGTCCTCGCAAACACGGGCAAGCGCGACAGTCCAATCGCTGCTGAAATGCCAACAACGGTCGAGATCCCGGTGGCCATGAGTGTGGTGGGAAAGATGGCCGCCGCATCCGCTGAGCCGTTGAGGGCTCGAAGCCCGATGATGCCCGTCGGCAGCAGGGCCAAGCCACTGGTATTGATCGCAAGAAACAGGACCATCGCATTGGTGGCGGTTCCCTGCTGTGTATTCAGCTCATTCAACTCTTTCATCGCCTTGAGCCCGAAGGGTGTCGCCGCATTGCCCAGCCCGAGCGCATTGGCCGCAATGTTCATCACCATGGCACCCATGGCCGGGTGATCGGGCGGCACATCGGGAAACAAGCGAATGAGTACAGGGCGGATCAGTCGCGCCATGAACGCGAGACCTCCGGCTTCTTCAACCACCTTCATTAGACCGAGAAAGAGGGCGATGTACCCCACCAGTCCGATGGCAAGATTGACGCTGGCCTTGGCTGCATCCAGCGCCCCTTGGCCCACCTCAGCCGGGGTGCCGTTGATGACAGCGAACGCGACGGCGAGGGTCACTAAACCGAAAAAGACGTGATTCATGGGGAAACTTCAGGTGCGAGAGAGACAAAACGAGACGAGGACCCATAACGCACGGGACAGCAGTTCCGGGTCATGCTGATCAAGCGGAACCACTCCAAGATCAATGGACTCAATTGGGGACCATCCTGAGGGGTGATCCGGCGGGATCGGAAAACGCTGTTCTTTGATCACTGCATCACCCGACGACCCGTTGGTGATCGCGAAGTAGGGAGTGCGCCGGTTGAGTTCGGTATCGAATGGCTCATGATGGAAGTGCTGCTGCATCCATTGCTCCTCAAACGCGGCATCAAGCGCGAACACCGCCGACACGCGGTCACGCAAGACCGGAGACGAATGCAACAACTGCATCATTCGATGCACTCGGTCTCCTTCCGCTATGAGCACCACGCGCTGGTGAGATTCCGGTACACACGCCATCACTGCCGCTTCATCCGCTTGATCGAGCACGACAACAGTACCGAGCGGGAGAGCCTCCGTTAAGGAAGGGCCGCGTGTCCCGAACACCACCACGACCGTGCCGGTCAGTCGCCGGGCAATGGCAGCCTGAATGTCGGCATCCCAGACGGCAACATTGCTCCAACCAATTCCCGGGGCGAGGCAAGCGGATGGGTCGTAGGCTGGACCCAATTCGTCCGGATTTCCAAGCAGCGAGGCCTTTGCTGCCGAATCCTCTCGGTACATTGCCTCCCATCTTTTTTGCACCGTTTCAATGCCCGCAAGGCGCTCCACAAGCAGGCGTTCACCCTCAAGGGATGGAACAGGAATTTCACCCAGGTCCGCCCGATTGAGCTTGGCTGCAGCATCGCGACCGGCCGGGTGAAACGGGACCACTCGGAGCCGCTCCCACCACTGCGCTTGATCACCGCCAAGTCGTTCAACATCACCTCGAATGATGGTTGCCAAGATGGTCTTCCAGAGTCGCTCCCAGTCCAAGGCTTCCGGTCGCCGAAGACTGAGCCAGCCAGCACCGAGGGCCAATGCAAGCACTGCAAGTTCAACGGCTGTGTGGAGACTCACAGATTCCCCTCGCAACAAAACAACGGGCAGAGACACCGTCTGCCTTGCGGTGCGGCGCAAACACGGCCCATGATGGGTTCACCGGATGTCATACGTGCTGCCTACTCCAACATGGCTACGACGGCTCTACCGACGCCGTGACCCGATCATAGCGAACTGATTGACGGCGTCCAGCCCGTCGAGAAGCGCAGAGGCGTGAGCGCGCGGAGTTTACCGTCGGCGCGGCCGACTTCGCGGGTCGGGACGGACGGGTACGGGTACGGGCACGGGAGCACCGGGCAGGATGTCATCCACCATCTGCCCGAGTCGGTCAGCCCACTCGGCAAGCTTGTCTCGCCACCCTCTTCTGCGCGGTTTGGTCATTTCGCGATCCCCTCGTTGACAGTATATGCACGGAACTTCTCACTCTGTCTTTAAGAAATCGCTGTGTTTTTTATTTATGACCACCACTTGAGAGGCGCCCTCGGAGCGATTGTTCTGCTGCATCTCATTTTGGGCTGGTGGGGCATTCAGAACATGGGCATCCACGGAGCGACAGCTGATTTTTGGATGGATGGGACACCCACACTGAGCGTCACGGGTGAGCCGATCGTACAGAAATCCGGTCTGCTTGAAGCGTCGTGTTCACCCCCCGTCGAGGTTGTACATCTTGGCCAAGTCCGACTCCCGATTTGGGACACCCCTATGGTCGGTGCCATCGGAGATTGGCCGGGGCATTGGGCTGCCGCGATGGGAATGAGCCACTCGGCGATCATGGCCATGCATCTTGGCCTGAGCTGTGTTCTCATCGCTCTGGTTCACCGTTTTGTACGCCTGCATGGTTCGGCGATTGCCGCCAATGCTGCGGCCACGCTGTTGGCCACAGATTGGGTGTATGTGTTCCTCAGGCGTACGCTGGGTGGCACCGAAATTCTATTGTCGGCCAGCGCCTTGCTGTGCCTCTGGGCGCTCTGGAGTCGCCGGTGGGGAGGCGGACGCCATGGATTGACGGCGCTGGCCCTCGGCGCAGGAATCGGTCTCGCAACCCACATCGCATTTTCACTCACAGCCATCGCCCTCGTCACGACGGCACTCGTCATGCGGTGGGACAAGCCTGCTCTCAGGCCTCCGCTCCCTTCGCGATGGATGCCCGTCACCCTAGCACTGTTGATTCCTCTCGTGCCCCTGTTGACCGGATTCGTGCACTACGTGGTTGTGGATATGCAGTCCATCTGCGGATCCGTCTTCGACTGGCGAAGCTCTATACGGGGCATGAATGGCAGCCTGCTCCCAACGGACTCCCGTTGGCCCATTACCGCGGCATGGCTCGGTGAAGGGCTGTCGTTTCTGCGATTGGCGTGGGGGGCCGATGCGCCGGCGTGGGTCTCTCCACTCCGAACCCTCGGGTGGATCGTTCTACTCGGCGGTACGGTGGTTGCGTGGCGCGATACAGACCAAACACCGCGGTTCGCATTGGCAAGATTTTGCTCGGTTTTTGTGCCGACGCAGGTGCTGTTGATCGCCATCTTGGCGCCGGACCTGCACCATCTATCGGTCGCAACCCCTGCGCTGATGATCTGGGCAGGGCTGTCCACCGAGGCCATCTTTGGTTTTTTCGCTCCCCCACGGAGCCTGAGGCGAGCCATCGCGGTGTTCATTGGCTGCCTTCCTTGGGCCGTCGGAGGGAGCCTTTCGGTCGTAACCACCGACTCCACACTGGCGACGATTCACCGACCGACTGTTGCGGCCGACGCTCAGCAGGCGCTTGGTGACTTGGTTTCCCAATCCGGAGCGGTGCGGGTCGTCACGCTGGCACCATCGCCGACTAAATTCTTGAGCGTGCTGGTGCCATCCGTTGAATTCCACCACCTCAACGCACCAACAGAAGGCTCGGCCACGATGTACCGTGAGATCATTCAGGCAGCCACCGGAGGACACCTATTGGCGGTGGAGCCGCTGAAATCAGCCGCGACCAGCTCGCCTACGCCTCTGGTTTCGGCCCTCGAAAAGGCTGCGGATCGGGACGGTGTCGCGCTGGTGGCGGTCGATCACCTACCCGGCGGTGCCGCAATGCTCTTCGCTGTGGGTTCGCAAACGGGTCAACCTTAGCGCCTTGCCAAGGCGTTCCCGAGGAGCGCGTCCAATCGCGCCACATGGCTTCTAAACGCATCTTGTTCTCCCGGTGCAATGGACCGACTCATGGTCCCGTGAATGTCGATCGGGTCCAGAACCCTCTTGCCTTTGTTGAGCTGGTAGTGCAGGTGAGGGCCTGAACTTCGACCCGTGTTGCCACTGGCTCCGATCACCTCGCCAGCTCGGACGTGCTGTCCAGCACGAACATCCGTCGAGGACAGGTGCAGGTACTTGGCGAGCGTCCCGTCGGAGAACTTGAGCTCGACGCAGTTTCCGTTCGAGCGTGTGTTCCAGTTTGTGCGGGTCACCCGACCCGACCGGGTTGCGAGCGTTGGGGTTCCGACCGGCGTCTTAAAATCCATGCCTTGGTGTGAAGGTCGATCCTTGAGCAGCGACGTGATCACCTCATAATCGGTAAGCGGAGACTCCTTTAAGCGTCGAGCAATCTCCGTTCCGTCCTTCATCCAATAGCTTGAGTACGTGTCCTGTCTGCGCTGATACTGATACGCCGTGAGTGTTTTTCCGAGCTTGCCGGATTTAAGGGACGCAGCGATGATTTCAACTCCGTCCGCCGTAGGCTTCCAAGCGACACGGACTCGGTCGCCTTTGCGGAGGTCTCGGCGCAGATCAATGTCCCAATGAAACAGCCGTGAATACACTGCGCTCAGCGCATCCCCATGCTCGGAGTTTGCCGATGCGAATGTCCGAGCCAAGGAATGGGAGACTTCCTGATCGAGAACTTGCCATCCAGCGGTATTGACCGCAGCGGCGGATGCGGTTTGTGTTCCTTGGACCTCATCGGATGTCATCGAGGCAGGCATCACATCCACGGGAACCTTCACAGGTTGCCGCTCGCTACCGGTGGCGGGAGTCACAGCATCTTGGGACCCCACCGATACTTTCACGCTCGACTGAACCGACGGAGACCGGTCGGTCACCATGTAGAGATTGAGGGACAGGGATGTGGTCAGCAGCCCTAATAGCAGCCAAGGACGACTAGGTGCAGTTTGATTCATGGGGATTTCGGGGAGGGGAGAGTGGGGATAATCAACCGTCACGTTTTTCTCTATGCTTGTCAAGCATAGGTGTAGAAAACACTTTAAGTTAAGTCTATAAATTGAGTTTCAAACTGTATATTTAAGTTTAAATAAAAATTTTTAGATCGAAGCAAAAAAGCCTACAGGTGGTCACTTCGGGTCCGATTCACTCTGTGCGGTCTAGTGTGCTACTGGAGGAAGAACCGCAGGCAGAGAGAATGCTGAGGTACGGATTCCCGGCTGTTACCCGGGAGAGAGCTGCACCAAAACCAGCCGCCTCGGCTTCTCTTTGCCCCCTCCGGCGCCTCAGCGCCTGCGCAGCACAACCCGAGGAGCGGGGCCGGTTCGACTGGGTAGGAGGACCGGCCCCCTTTTTTGGATGACTGGGCTCCCAAAGCCGTGGGTGTGCAGGCGACACGCGCCGTACAGCGGTGGTGACGCAAGCCGCGCTGGACCTCAGGACAGTCGCCGGGCCGGACGCAGACCCTCAGTGGACTTGAATGCTCCGGATTGCGATGCTGGTCGTGGACCGAACACATCGAATCCATACGACGATTGTGGATGAGAACCGCGCGGAATCATTGGATTCGGTCGGGCCAGTGTCCAATCAACGGTCGAAGGTGCCTTCTCGAATCATTCTGTCGAGCGCATCTGTGACCGATCCGTTGCCCGACAACTGGTGTTCAAAGGTCCGGCTTGCTTCGGCAAATCGATCCCGATTTGGCCCAATGGGAGGCGATATCTTTCGAATCGAGAGGGCCTCTTTGAGCGAATCTTCGATCAGGTCGAAGAATTCGTCGGCATCGGCAACTGTGAGCGCTTCTGCGAGGTGGCTTGTTCGGCCTTGGGACCTCAGCTTCATGTACAAAAAAAGCTCGACCGGCAAATCATCAGACTGGCCAATCCGGCCCAACGCCGAGCGGCGAACCATTGCCCCAGACTGCCACAGAGGGGTTGGTGCCTCATCTGCCTTGTCGGGGTCCGCCTCGGCTGTCAATCGTCCGTGCTCATCGACCAGCACCAGATTGCAGGTCAGCAAGTCAATGCCGGGATTGATGGCCAAGGCAGTTCGCTGACGAGACAACCGATTGGGGAGCATGCGCACACCCGGAATGGCGAGGGCGATCAGCGCCGCACTCGTGTGCTTCAGCCCAGTCCGATACGCATCGCCAAGAGAACACTCTGGACCGATCGTTACCACGACAGCATCGGCAACCTGCCCGATTCCACTGGTCGTGCGGTCCAACACCACGACCTGCGCGGATGCATTGCGCTGACGCTTGATATCCGCGAGATTGACGGCAAGTTGCCTCCAATTCGAGTCATCGACGGGAATGAACACAGCAACGGAAGTGGTCGGATCGGTAGCCATAGCATCATTGCTTCGGCCAACCAGAGCGAACCTTTAGAGCATTTTACGTACCGACTGCTCGACCCATGAAAGATAGTCTGCATGCCCGGCGTCTGTATGCACCACAAGCACCTCAGGGCACTCGTAGGGGTGCAACTCCACCAAGCGCTCACGAAGCCGATCCGATCCGGCACAAGTGGTCTTGAAGATCACCATTGACTCTGCGTCATCGTGCACCTCGCCTTTCCACCGATAGATGCTCCGTACGGCTGGCAGAATGTTTCCACATGCTGCCAATTCCTCTTTCACCACACGGGTCGTGAGTCGCGTCGCAGTCTCTTGGTCGGGGGCTGTCACAAAGACCATGGATACCGATGTCATCTCTCCTCCTGCAGTTCCGTTGTGACTTCGGGCATAATCCAGCAGAGGAGAATTCGTGAATCGCACTCACCCGTTACTGTTGGTCGCGCTCGGAGCCATGGCATGCACAAAAGTGCAACGACCGGACGGCAACGGCGGCCCAACGCAATACTGCGACAGCACGGTACGCATCGAATTTCCTGATGGCGGCTGGACCGAGTACAACGGCTGTCATGAGGTCATGCTGGATGCTACTTACGAATTTGATCCCGACGACCCTCCGTCGATTCGCAGCTTCAAGGTTCAACTCACCGGAGCCAACGATCCAGGCTTCGAGTGCTGGATGGTGGTGACCAGCTACGGCATTTGCGGACCCGGATTTTATGGCGTTGGACCAACCGAGAGTACCCTCATCGAAATGGCAACCTACGACTGCGATTACGTTCCGGACGCCTATGAGGGCCGGTACAACACCACCGATGGGCAGATGCGGATTGAGACCGTCTACGCCGGCGATGAGACCGGCGACTTTACCGGCAATCCCTTGTTCACCGAATTCGAAGCCAGCATCGAAGCCACGACACCGGAGGGCCTCAATGTGATCATCGCATTCGATATCGGCGCGTACCTTCGCGGCGATGATGGCGAAGAAAACGAGTGCCTCTTCGCAGACTGAATCAGGCGTTTCGCTTCGACCCGCCCCGGCACTGGGGCGACTGCGCCGCCGTACCGCCTGTCGCAGCGTGCTTCGAAACTGACATGGTTTTGAGCGCGAGCGCATGAATGCTGCCGGCCATCTCGTTCTTGAGCGCTCGATAGACGGCTTGGTGCTGTGCCACCATCCTCATCCCCTCGAAAGCATCCGAGACGACAAAAACATTGAAGTGAGACTCCGCGCCCCGTGGCACATTGTGCATGTGCGACTCGTCCACAACCTCAAGCACAGTGGGATGAAAGGCTTCGGTCAACCTAGCGTGAATGCGTTCGGCCATCGTCATGACGGCATCGTAACCCGTCGAGGCCCAAAAAAGGTCGGGGACGCTGAAATCAGCGCCCCCGACACCCAACCCAAATGAACAGGTTTGAACCTGTCTCCTCCAAAACAGAGGAGGTCAGCGGAACACCCGCTGTACTCGACCCCAATGTAGGCACAAAGCGTCGAAGAAAAGGGGGGTGCATCTTGTGTCACGGGCTCGTCACAAAATGGTCTGCTGTCACGGAGTCGTCACCCACAACCTGCGCGCGGGTAGTACATTGAACGCTCAAAGCAGCCTCGCTAGTATTAAATGACTGTGAGTTCGCTCTGCCGAAGGAATACCCATGAGACACATCTCCCCCATGTTTCCCCTCTTGTTTGCTTTAGTTGGCTGCTACAAAGGCGCGCCCTCGGATCCAACCACCGGCGTGTTCGATGGCGATCAGCAACAAGCAACGCCGGGCTCCGAGGAATGGGCGGACGATGACATCACGTGCTCCACAAACGCCGACTGCTTCGCCGGCGAGGCCTGCCTGAACGACGTGTGTCAGCCATCGCAGTGTGAAGGTGGATTGGCTTCATCGACTGCACCGATGGGAGAGACCTTTACGTTCTTCAGCGACAACGAACTCGGCGTAGCCGATGCCAGCAGCTACGAAGGTGCCTTCTGGGTCGATACGTACTCGCCCGACGGTACCTCACCGGACTACGACGGATCCACCAATGTCTCCAACACCAAACTTGTGGATCTGAGCGGCGGCCGCTTCACGAAAGACCAAACCGCAGAATTTGTGCTTGCGATCGAGGGCCGAAGTTCCATCGGTTTCGCAGACTCGGGCGACACCGACTGGGTCAGTGTCTCCTTCCAGCCGGCAGCCATCGATGCGGGAGACACCGACGGTGATGGGCTCGATGAGGTCGTGGTCGTCTCCGAAGATGGCGAACTCAAGACGTGCCACATGGAGGCGGGCGCGTGCGACCGCTGGACCTTCAACACCGAATCGGACAACCTGACCATCATCGATGTCGCCGCCGGCGATGTGGACGGCGATGCGGTGGCCGAGGTGGCAATGCTCATCGAAGTGGGCCGAGACCAGCTCATCTACGTTCTCAATCAAGACCACGAAGGCAAAGATCAGCCCCCTGCCTACCAGACCGCAGTCGAAGACATGATCCGTCTTGATCTGGGCGACCTCGACGGCGACCGGTCCGCGGAGATTGTCGGGCTGAAGAACATCAATAACATTCCCATGTGGGGAGAAGAGGATGCCCTCACCGTGTTCAACGTGGCAGCAGCGGCAACCAACGATCTGACCGAACCGGGGACACTCACAGTCCTGACCGAGTTCACCACAACTGGACTCGAGGAGCTTCAGGACCTCGAACTGTCGGACACAGACGCTGACGCCTTCGCTGAGATCTTTGCAATCGATCAAACCGGTCTCGTGGCGAGCTACGACATGGACTCAGCCACCTTATACGAGCGATACAACCGGCGACTTTCGGCCAACTCAGATCCCCATCGCGTGGCACTGGCCGACACCGATGGGGACTCCCCAAGTGCGACCTTGATGGATGGCCCAACACTCGCCAAGGGGGCCCCCATTCCCGCCGCGATGATTCTCATGCCTCCCTACGACATCGACAACTCGGCATCCGCATCCAGTTCGTTCTACGGCTCCTTCGAGAACACCTCAGAGTTCTTCGCCGACACCATCTCTCTTGGAATGCGCGTCGATGTTGGTGTGAAGGCAGAGTTTCTTGACATGTTCGGCGCCAACTTCTCTCAGAATGTGGGATGGCGCGTGAGCCAATCGCTGGGAGAAGGCTACCGGATCAGTGTCGGTGAACGATTCGGTATGAGCGCCAACCCCGAAATGTACGGCCCTTATCATGGGGCCGTGGTGCTCTATTGGGGATGTTTCGACACCTACACCTACGAGGTCAACGATCCAGAAGACCAAGCTGGAACCATGGACGGTGAGACGTTCGTGCTCTCGGTACCGGTCGGCGGATCAACCAGCGTGTGGTCTCTCGCACGCTACAACGCGCTTGCCGAGGCCGTCGGTTCCCTGCCCGTGCTTGAAGTTCCGTACGCTGTAGGCGACGTGGATGACTACCCGAGCTACCCTGAGCGCATTGATGGCAGCCCCATCCCCGATGAGGATCTCGTATTTTCCGAGATCCGCTGGTACACCGCTCCCGACGTGGGAAGCATCAGCTACCGGCGTTCACTCTCCGAGGAGTCCTCGTACCGCGAGTCTTGGGACACAAGCATGGGCTCAAGCGCCAGCGTGAATGCTGCCGGCGTGACCATGGGCATGGGCATTGACTACGGATGGGGCCAAATGTACATGCTCCGCATGGGGTCGGGTGCCATTTTCTCTGGCCGGGTCACTGCGGTGCCCGACAACCCAAACACACCAGAGGATGAGTACGAAATGTACACTTTCCGTTTCGCTCCGGCTGTGTACCGGCACTGGTACACGAACGCCAACGGCGACAATGCCGCGCTGTATGTCATGACCTACGCAGCCGAGCGATAGTCCAGCATGCGGTACGCACTCATTAGTGCCACGCTCTGTGCATCGTTTGGGTGCAAATCCGGCACGTTAGAGTCGGGCGAATGGGGTACGCTGCGATACTTCGGCGAGTTGGCCGGTGTCCCCGATGCTCGTCTCGATCCGGCGGACACCGACCTACCGCTCGAACTCATCCCTCCGACATCGGACCGGGATGGGAATGTTTATGTCATTTATGAGGATGTGAACGGCAACAGCATCGTCTACGTGGGTCAGGCACTGAGTGGTTGGTCCAAGGGTTGTCCTGCGGGGGAAGAGCCCCTGCCGCATGCAACCGCCGGGCAAGCTCAGGTGCACGGCTTCTTGGGCACCAGTCAGTCGATGGCGTGGTACTGGACAGGCGATGCACTGGCTCAGGTGAACGGCAACACGGGCGAGTGCAAGCAAATTCTCGATAAGGACCCGCTTACAGTAACCGACCTTCGGGTTGTCGCAGCGGTACCGTACGTGCACGAAACCCCGGCTCGTCGAACCCTGACCGCCTGGGTACAGGGCGTCAACGACGCCTTCAACCGTGCGCCACCGTACCAGGTTGTGGTCGACTTAGACCTTCGCCGCTACGTCGCCTACAACAGTTTCGAGCCCACGGATGCTACCTGCATCGACGTCCTCGGTGTGGGTGGAAATGAGGCCGACCAAGAGGGCGCCATCGTTGTCGCCTACAACCACAATGGCTCACGCAAAGTTGAGGCCCGCATCATCGACGCTCAGGGCGACACGACTGCGGTTGCACCGCTGGTGATGAGCGACTCTGAGTTCTATGCCTGTCCAGATTCTGCAACCAACACGCCAGAGCCACATGTCATCGGGCAACTTCAAGCCAACGACGACGGCATCTACGCAGGCTTGCTGTCGAATGGCCAGATGCTGGCATTCAACGAGGACGGCGGATCGAGCCGCACATTGCCAAACTTTGATGCCAAAGGCGTACTGAAGCACAATGGTGACATCTGGATCACAGGAACAGCGGAAGACCGACCGGTTCTCGGAAAGGTCCAATCCACCGGTTCCGTCGAGACGGTGATTCGATGGGAATCCAGTGAACGTGCAGCGCAAGGCTTGCAAGGCGAGATCGCAGTCCTCGACCAGCGATACCAGCCGGGTGAACCGATCGCATGGGAGAGTCCCGTTACCGCAATGGGAGAGTGGCCGTTTATTAGTCCCTACCCGACCGATGAATATGCCATCGACACCACTGGATGGTTGGTCGCTGGACCGAGCTTCGAATCCACCCTGACCCGGACTGCGGTTGCCTTCGGGCCCGTGGGCATATCGGTGCCCTGATGATGAACTTCATTGGATTTTTGCTGGTGAGCGTGTGCGGCAACGCATCCGCAGAAACCAAATCTGCTTTGGTCCGCACCCACGGGTACGTCAGTCCACGATTTCAAGCCGTATTTCGCCCCGAAGCTCGCCCTGTCGACCGGCAACGAATTGGCGTGAGCAAATCAAAGGCCGGCCTCATTTTTGCCGGCACCGTGGTTCCGGACTGGAAGTTCAAAGTGCACTTCGTGGTGGGTTCTGATCCCGTGATGGCGCTGACATCGGCCACCGCAGTCGATGAGAACAACGATGGTGAGACGGATGCCATTTCCGGCGGATACGCACCCGTAGTCCAGAACATGGTTGTCGAGTCGGTCGTGGAGTACGCACCGGTGGATGGATTTCGGGCCAAGTTTGGTCGAATGAGAATTCCCTTCACGACCCAAGCCCAAAGCGCGAACAAAGACCTCATGTTCCCTGAGCGTGCCGGACCCAACGAGGCGTTTCTCAGCGGTTCCGACATGGGCGCATTGACCCAGCTCAACGTTCTTGACGGGCGCATAAAAGCCTTAGCCGGCGTCTTTAACGGGACCAGCACGAATGTGTTCAATTCAAACCGACAAGGCGTGATGTACACCGGGCGCATCGATCTGAACCCGCTGGGTGATTTTGGCTTTTCGGAAACCGGTGAGTGGGCGGGACCCCTGCTCTTCGGCATCGGCTCCGGCATCATTCACAACCCCTATGTTGCACACGACTCGGCCGGGTATCCAACCGTCTCCGTCCGCGACACCCGCCTCAGCGTGTCCGCTCGAGTATCCATCTATGGATTGTACGTTGTGGGCGAGTACCTGAATCGAGAAATGTTGGACAGCATGTCATCGCGGCCTGAGTGGGGTTCTGGTTGGTATGGCCAAGCAGGGTGGCACCTACCCCGTGGGATCGAACCCATGTTTCGCATAGGCGAATCCACCATCGATGAATCCTTTGATCCCCAGCGAACCAAGTGGCTCGACTCGGGTGTGAACATCTACCCCGCCGCACGGCGGGCGAAGCGCGCCGACCAAGTCAAAATCACTCTTCACTACCTAAACGAGCACCGTGTTGATGAGGGGGAGAAGGCCCAAGGCTTCAGCACACAAGTGCAGGTCAGTTGGTAGCCACCGTTGGGTTCAGTTCGTGCTTGCCGACTGACTTGATTGCGTCCCAATCGTTCGATCAGCTTTGGTGGTGCCCATGACGCGGACACCGGCGAAGTTTGACTTCGTCTGAGTTCGGCACTCCGAACTCGCATCACCATCGATCACTCTGTACGTGCGATCACCCGTGAGGTCTTTTCCAGACAACGTGGCTGCAATCGTGTCATCCCACGAGCCGTATGTCGAGGATGTCTGCTCGCCGTAGGTGGCGGTGACCTCAAAGGTTTTGCCGTCCCATGTTCCAACATATTCCTGTGCGCCGTTGGTCAACACAAGCGCCCCACCCGAGGTGGTGTAGATGTCGATCCACTCGTAGTCATCCCCTCGATACTGAATATCGCTCCCTTCGGTCTCGCACGAACTCTGTGTGTCGACACTGGCGAGGTCCCACTGAAACAACCACGTTCCATCAAACGGGCTGTGGCATGCCGATGACCCAATGCAAACTATGGGCAAGAGAGCCCAGCTTTTTGACTGCATGAAAAAAACCTCCGAGGCGGGCATGGTAGCCCAAACTTCTGATCCGTCGATGCTGGATTGGTCAAGAAGTGGTAGCGTTTCGACCCGGACGTAAAAAAGTCAGGGTTAAACACGGGACTCCAGATGCAGCTCTACACAAAAATTCTGATTGGCATGCTCGTCGGCGTGGTCTTGGGACTCTTAGTTGGACCCAACTCTTCCATTCTGCCCCAAGACTCCGTGCACCTAGCATCGAGCGTTCAGGTCTACGATGCCCCCAACGGCAAGCCGAGCCCATCGTTGAATGGATTCAAGACCGCTTCGATCGTCTCCGAGCGGCCCGACTGGATCGAAGTCAGCTTTCAATTCAGTTCTGCTGACCTCATGCGCATCAAGACTGCCGGCGTGACGCTGACCAATTCCAACGGCCAACCTGTTTCGCCAGGTGACGAACTATCCGGCTGGGTTCCAGACACTCAACCGCAGGTACGCAGGTATGCGGGCATTGGGCAAACACTCGTTGAATCCACGGTGTGGATCGGCCAACTGTTCCTCGCCATGATCAAGATGGTGGTTGTTCCGCTCGTGTTTTTCTCCCTCGTCGTCGGCATCGCCTCGCTGGGTGATGTCCGAAAACTTGGTCGAATGGGTGGAAGGACCCTTGGATTCTTCATGATGACGACCGTGATGGCGCTCAGCATCGGCGTGGGCCTCGCCAACCTCATCAAACCGGGAACCATGCTGTCCGATGCCGATCGGGACAACCTGCTGGCCAGCTATTCCGATGGTGCCAGCAACAGCGTGGCCAACGCTGCTGAAGCGCCGTCCTTCGCCGACCAGATTGTTGGGATCGTACCCAGCAACCCCATTGGTGCACTTGCCGGTGGTGACATGCTGCAAGTCATCTTCTTTGCAATGATGCTCGGCATCGCCCTCACGTTCTTGAAGGATGACCGCGCAGACCTCGTGGTGGATGTGTTCGACCGGCTGAATGACGCCATGGTCATGCTCGTTCACATCGCTATGAAGTTGGCACCTGTGGGTGTGGGCGCCCTTCTCTTTAAGGTAGTCGGCAATACAGGCCTCAGTGTTCTGATGGCGCTCGGGGTCTACGCCGTGGTCGTGCTGTCTGGACTCCTCGCTCACATGTTCATCACCTATGGATTGACCGTCCGGATTGCGACATCGTTGTCCTTTCTGGCCTTCCTTGGCGCGATCAAAGAAGCCCTCGTAATGGCGTTTTCAACATCGAGTTCATCGGCCACACTTCCGGTCACCAAGGGATGCTGTGAAGACAACCTCAACGTAAGTGCCGAGACCACATCCTTTGTGCTGCCGCTTGGCGCCACTGTCAACATGGACGGTACCGCGCTGTACCAAGGCGTTGCTGCGATATTCATCGCGCAAATCTACGGCATGGACCTGTCGATGGCTGACCAGGTGACCATCGTTGTATCGGCCACACTCGCAAGCGTTGGCGCAGCCGGCGTTCCCGGCGCCGGGATGATTACCCTTGCAATGGTGCTGACCGCAATCGGCGTGCCGACCGAGGGACTCGCACTGATCTTGGGTGTCGACCGGATTCTCGATATGTTCCGGACCGCAACCAATGTGGTCGGCGACAGCACCGCAACGGTTTTGATGGCCTCGCTCGAGGGTGAGAAGCTCCGCATCATGTCGGATGCTGAGGATGCAGGCAACCCAAATAAAGGCTTCGAGGGGCGACTCGACCACGGTCAGCAATCCGTCGATGCAGATTAGGAAGATGACCAGCTTTCAACCGATTGAGGTGCAGTTCCGTGTCGGGTAAACGTGAATCTTGGGTACGCAGATTGGCGTCTTGGCCCAACGGCATGTTGGGGCCGCAGTACCGACGGGACCCGCTGTTCTTACTTCGGGTAAAAGTCGCCATCTTCTGGGCCTTTCCCGGCTCATTGGTTGCGACCATATTCATGGCCTACTCGGCGCTTCACAGCGATGATGACTGGATAATTTTTGGCCCGTTCATCGTCGCCCAAATCATGATCACCGCCTCGGCTTTCCTGCTGTTCAAACATCAGTATGCACGCTTTGCTCTCAGCTTGTTGGGGCTGATTGCCACGTTGATGATCCTCGGTGCCACCTTCGTCGCCGGCGGCATATCGTCCATGACGGCGCCATGGCTCACGGTCATGCCGTTGGTGGTCGCACTCTTTGTGGGTCACCGAGCGGCCAT